>WNGA01000097.1_pt1 | contig 283782 bp, 266 predicted proteins | sample 5400061 | NCBI WGS metagenome assembly WNGA01 (sample SAMN13153366, study PRJNA577476) | soil metagenome | isolation source: 100 cm soil or saprolite under grassland replicate 2 | place: USA:California | collected 2016-06-15 | reverse complement strand
GGTCTCGCCGCCGCCGAAACCCCACTGTCCGGCGCGCCATCACCCGCGGAAACGCTTCACGCACGAGCCTCCCCCCCACTTGCCTGGTCGCCACCAACCCCGCGGGCCCCCGCTCTTCGGCGGTGGTGAGAAATACGGGTTAGCGATGTTCAATCGTTCGCCGAGCTGGCGCCGCACGTCGGCCAGCACCGCCTGGCGCGCCTTGAGCAGCCATCGCGACACCGTCTGCTGCGTAACCCCGTACGTCCTCCCGATGTCGGCCATCGTCATCCCACTCACGAGATAGAACCCGAGCACGAGCCGCTCCCGGTGCCCGAGCCGTTCCAGCGCGGTGGCCATCGCGGTCTCGAGCTCGCGCTGCAGCTCGCCCTTCATCGCGAGCAGCTCCGGACTGGCGGCACCCGCCACCTCGACCGTCGCGCGTTGGCGCAGCCGCTTTTGCGCGCGCTCCGACCGGTGCGTCGACACGGCGGTCCGGATCGCGACGACCGACACCCAGCTCTCGAGCGGCCCGTGGCCGCGGTACGTCGCCAGCTTCGGTCTCCGACCTCGCCCCGGTTTCTCCCCGCGCGTTTTCTCCCTGCACCAGCAATGCGCGCTTGGTGAGCTGCGCTGCCTTTTCCCGATCGGCCGCAGCAGCCGCGCTCGGAAGCACGCGCGCAACCGCGCGTATGACGATCCGAGCGCAGCCGCGCTCGAAGATGTGCGAGGCCCCGCCACTTCGTCCGCGCATGCTCGCCGGCGAGCGAGAGAATCTTCGACCGCCAGCTACTCAAGCGGGCCGTTTCGGAGCGCACGTCTTCTGGCGGTGCTCCCGCGTTTCAGCGGGCCGTCACAGATCTTCTCGCACAATAAGTAATGTCTATTACTTCGCAACCGACGTTGATGACTAGCGGCGTTCGACGGTGAAAGGCCGACGCGCAAGTCATATGACTAGTGGTCCCCACTAATCACAGCGGGAGCTCGACACTCGGAGGAACTCCCGCGCTTCCCCGGTCAATCGCGCTGGCACATGAGCTGCATTTCGTCCGCGCATGCTCAGTGACGGCGAGATGAAGGGAACCACGAATATGAAGTCCATCACCACCTCCGGCCTCAAGGTTCGCGCGGGCGTCAATGCGGGCGGCCTCACCACCAACCACAACCGCACGGGGATCCGGGTCAGCACGGCGGTCAAGGCGGGTGGCCTCACGACCAACCACAACCGCGCGGGTCTCCACGTTCGCGCTGCGGTCAAAGCGGGTGGCTTGACGACCAACCACAGCCGATCCGGCCTGAAAGTGAGGAGTTCCGTCAAGGCGGGAATGAAGTTCGAGACGAACCACTGCCGCAACGCCATTCGCTGCGCGTAGACCTTCGAACTCCGCACTCGGAGATGCCGACGGTTGTCGGCACTTCGTGTTTACCTAGCGGAGTGTTCGCCGAGCCATTTTTCCGCGTCGGCTACCTTCGACTTTTCGGCGGTCTTCGCGAATCCACCGCGTGCGTCCTCTGCCAGCAGTCGCGCGCGAACGCGATCCTTTCTTGACTGCCAGAGAGCCTTTGCAAGTGCAAGTTTCGTCTCCGAACGCTTAACGACTTCGGGCTCTGTCTTTTCCCGAATCCTCAGCGCCCGCTCGAGCGGCTCGACAGCAGCTTGAGGATTCCCGGTGGCGAGGAAGGTCGTCCCCAAGCCCGTCAACGCATAGGCCAAGTTCCTATCGTCGTCGGCTGCCTCTCGTTCCAAGATGAACTTTGCGCTGTTGAACGACGTGCGAGCTTCCCCGAATCGGCCGAGAGCGTTGAGTATCTCACCACGATTGCTGAGCTGAATCGCGTACTCAGGGTGCGCCGTCCCCAGACCATTGCTCAGGATCGCGACGGAACGATCGATGTGCTTGAGGGCCTCCTGACTACGCCCGAGTTCCTGGAGCGAATAGGCGATGTTCCCTTCGGAGAAGCCGACATCCGGATGCGCCGGGCCTAATACCTTCTCTTTGAGCAGCAGCGCTTCGTTCTCGGCCCTGAGCATCTCCTCCTTGTTCCCCATTAGACTGTGGAGTCCACCGAGATCGTTCAGCAGCCAGGCCTTCATCAGCTCATGTCCACCGAGTCGATGAAGGATGGCGTCTGCACGACTCGCCCATTGTCGACCCTCGTTGTGCCGTCCGGCGAGAAAACCTACGGCCCACAGGAGCCCCCGAGCGGCGTCTGCACGAACCTCGTCGTGTCTTGACGACTCGGCAGTGAGATATGCCTCTGTCAGCGTCTGCTCGACAACGTCGCTCTTTGCACCGCCCTTGACCAACATCGTCCCCTGGAGCAGCAGAGTCTCCGCGAGAAGCGGCTTGTAACCGACCCCTCGCGCTTCTGTTACAAGCTCGGGCATACCCTGTCGCGCTTGCCTCCATTGACCAGCATCAAAGAGCGCCTTTCGTTCGGCAAGGCGGTTTCGGATCTCGGCAACCTTTGCGCGCGTGCCAGGGTCCTCAGGGGGAGTCACGACCGCCCGAAGCAGCGGTACGTCCGCGCACCTGTCCAATGAGTCGAGCGCATTGGCGGCGCTGACGGCGTTCTCGACGACCTCGCTCGTAGCGTCGCCGAAGAGGTTGGTAAGTGCGCGGAGTCCGCCAAGTCGTCCGTCGAGGCAAGTCATCCTCAGATCCAACACTTCGGAAGATTGCTCCTTGCGGATCTCCGTCGCTTCGCAAGCTTCGCGATGCATCCTGGCCCAGTTGCGTGCGTACGCGTCGAGCGACTTCGAAACGGTGGCGTATACGTCAGCGGCGTAGCCTTTGCCGGTTCGCATGAACGCATCGTGGATGAGCGTCCTCCGAGGAGACTCTCGCTCTCCTGATGCCAGTAGCTCCCATATCCCCGCGAGCTTCGCGGGGCCGCCGCTACAGGGCGGCTCTCGATCCGCCATCGTCTGACGAATCCCTAGAGCGAGCGCCAGCGGAAGCAGCGCCGCCGCTGTCATCGTGAACCACTTCCTACGCGCAGCCGCCGGGTTCTTGCCGAGCGCGTCGAGCAGCTCGAGCATCGAGGACCAGCGCTCGGCCGCCTTGGCGCGGAGGCCGCGGAGCAGGACCTTGCGGATCCACTGCGGGACTTTCGCGTCCGCGGGCTCGTCGCGGACGTTGCCTTGGACGACAGCGCTCGTGAGCGCGAACATCGTGTTGCCGGGGAACGGGCGCTCGCCGTAGAGCGCCTCGTACAAGGCGATGCAGAACGCGAACTGGTCGGTCCGAGCGTCGGACCCAGTGCCGAGAAATTGCTCGGGCGCCATGTACGCCGGGGTCCCCATCATCGCGCCGGTGCGGGTGAGCCGGGCGTCGAGCATGGTCGCGCCGCCGCTGGTCATCTCGTTGGCCCTCGCGCCGTTTGCGGGCTGATTCAGGACTACCGTCGACATCGGGTCGGAGTGGGGGCCGCTCAGGGCCTCGGCGGCGTCGACGGCGGTCTTCCGCGGCTGGATCGGGAACGGAACGCCGTCGCTCGGCCCGGGCGAATCCGAGACCTGGCGCGCCAACCCGAAGTCCATGACGCGGACCTCGCCGTTCTTGCCAACCATCACGTTCTCGGGCTTGAAGTCGCGGTGGACCAGGCCCTTGTCGTGGGCGGCGGCCAGCCCCCGTCCCGCCGCCATGAACACCTTCACGATCTCGTGCCAGCTGCGCGCCTGTGACTCGACCCAGTAACCGACGGTGTTCCCCTCGACGAACTCCATCGCGATGAACACCTTGTCGCCGTACGTCCCCACGTCGTAGACGACCACGACGTTCGGGTGCGACAGGCGCGCGATCGCCTGCGCCTCGCGCAGCGTGCGCTGGCGGCCCTCGGTCACGGTCACGCCCGCGCCCGGCTTCACGCGCACCAGCTTCACCGCGACCTTGCGGTCGAGCTCGGGGTCGTACGCGGCGTAGACCTCGCCCATGCCGCCGCGCCCGACCAGCCCGAGGATCACGTAGCGACCGATGGTCGCGCCGCGCGCGAGCGTCGCCTGACCCTGGTCGCTGGGAGGAGCCGATGCCATCGGGCGTGTTCTACTTCACGTCAGCCGGGATGACCGCGCAACCACGTTTCGACCTCGCCGAGCTTGGTCCGCGTGGTGGCCTTCCCATACCCGAGCCGCGCCTCGTCGGCGAGGCTGCGCGCCCGCGCGCGATCGCGGTTCGCGTCCCACAGCGCACGCGCGAGCGCGAACAGCGTCTCGGCGCGCTTGCTGGGATCGGGTTCCTGTGACTGGCGAATCTTCAGCGCCCGCTCGAGCGGCAGGATGGCGCTCACGGGATTGCCCTCGAGTAGGTAGCTCACGCCGATGCCCGTCAGTGGATATGACAGGTTGAGCGCCTCCAACCCCAACTCGCGCTCGTCGATGATGCGGGCCTTCTCGAACGCCTGCCGCGCCTCCGCAAACCGGCCGAGCGCGTTCAGCACCTCGCCACGGTTGCCGTGAAGGATCGCCACGTTGGGGTGACCCGCGCCGAGGCCGTTTTCCAAGAGGGCGATCGCGCGTTCGGTATGGACGAGTGCCTCCTGGTGGCGACCTGCCTCGCCGAGCGCCAGCGACACGTTGTTCTCCGAGATCCCGACGTCGGGGTGATCGCGCCCGAGCGCCCGCTCCTTCATGGTGACCGAATCGAGGTCGGCCTTCAGCGCCTCATCGGTGTGCCCATGCAGCGCGTAGACCGCGCCCTGATCGTTCAGCAGCCAAGATTGTAGGAGCTCGTGGCCGCCCATCCGCCTCAGTACGGCGTCGGCGGTCTTCGCCCACATCTGCGACTCCGCGAAACGCGCCTGCTGATATCCGATCAAATAGACCAGATTGGTCGAGACCTCGGCGCGAACTTCGTCGTGTCGGGAAGCGTCGGCCGCCCAGAACGCCTCCGCCAGCGATTGCTCCGCGTCGCCCACCCGGCTGTCGTTCGTGCGGCTCAACATCGTGCCGTGCAGGGCCAGCGCCTCGGCGACCAGCGGCCCGTAGCCCAGCGTCCGCGCTTCGGCGACCAGGCGCGGCGCTTCCGCGACCGCTTCCTTCCACTTGCCCGCGTCGAACCGCGCCTTCAGCCCGGCGAGCCGATCGCGCAGGTCCTCGACGCGCGCGCGCGTCGTCGTGTCCTCCGGCGGCCGCAGCACGGCTCGCAGCAGCGGCACGTCGGCACAGCGGTCGAGAGAGCCGAGCGCGTTGGCCGCGTTGACGGCGTTCTCGACCACCTGGCTGTTGGCCTCGCCGAACACGTTCGTGAGCGCGCGCAAACCGCCGAGCCGCTCTTGCAGACAGTTCATCCGCAGGTCCATGACCTCGGGCGACTGCTCGCGTTGGATCTCCGTCGCCTCGCATGCCTCGCGGTGCATGTGCGCCCAGTTGCGAGCGTACCCATTCAGCGCTTTGGCGACGGTGGCGTACACGTCGGCGGCATAGCCCTTCCCCGTCTGCAGGAACGCCTTGTGGATGCGCGTCTTCCTCGGCGTTTCGGGCTCGGCGGGCGCCTGCAGCTCCCAAATGTCGGCTAGCTTGGCGGGGCCGCCGCCGCACGGTGGTTCGCGCCCGGCGAGCGTCTGCCGAATGCCGACACCCAGCGCCACCGGCAGCAGCGCCGACGCGACGATGGTCATCCACTTGCGCCGCTGCACGCTGGGGTTCTTGGTGAGCGCCTCCAAAAGCTCAGCCATCGACGGCCAACGCTCCGCCGCCGACGAGCGCAACCCGCGCAGCAGCACCTTGCGCACCCAGAGCGGGACCTTGGCGTTGCCGGGCTCGTCGCGCACGTTGCCCTGCACCACCGCGCTCGTCAGCGCGAACATCGTGTTGCCCGTGAACGGCCGCTCCCGGTACAGCGCCTCGTAGAGCGCGACGCAGAAGCTGAACTGGTCGGTGCGCGCGTCCGTGGGCGTGCCCAGGAATTGCTCGGGCGCCATGTACGCGGGCGTGCCCATCATCGCGCCGGTTCGCGTGAGCTGCGCCTCGAACATGGTCGACGACTGCGATGGGTCGGTGTCAATTCCCGTCGCGGCCATGTTGAGGACCAGCGTCGCCATCGGGTCGACGTCCGGGCCGGGCACGGGTTGCGTGGTCGCCGCCGAATCGATCACATGGACGGGAAGCCGCCGCGGGCCGCTGCCCTCGACCGGTGTCGTGCGGTCGTCGCGTTCGTGCACTTGGCGGGCGAGCCCGAAGTCCATGACGCGGACCTGGTTGTCCTTGCCGACCATCACGTTGTCGGGTTTGAAGTCGCGGTGGACGAGGCCCTTCTCGTGCGCAGCCTGCAGGCCGCGGCCCGCGGCCATGAACACCTTCACCACCTCCTGCCAGCTGCGCGACTGCGACTCGACCCAGTAGCTGACGGTGTTGCCCTCGACGAACTCCATCGCGATGAACACCTGATCGCGGAAGGTGCCCACGTCGTAGACGACGACGACGTTCGTGTGCGACAGCCGCGCGATCGCCTGCGCCTCGCGCAGGGTGCGCTGCCGGCCCTCGGCGAGCGACACGCCCGCACCCGGCTTCACGCGCAGGAGCTTGACCGCGACCTTGCGATCCAGCTCCGGATCGTACGCCGCGTACACCTCGCCCATGCCCCCTCGCCCGACCATGCCCAGGATGACGTACCGACCGATGGTCGCCCCACGGACGAGCGCCGCCTGACCCTGATCGCTGGGAGGAGACGGACCTGATACCATCTATGTCTTCGTCGAAACCGGCACGTTTCCACCGACGAGGATCGCCGACCGACGACCCTAACCCGCGCTCCTGATCATCGGCCGAGAGGCCGCAAGATTTGAGGTTCGGACCGACCTCCGTTCTACTAGGATGTGAAGGCACCTTGACTCCCCTGGCGCTGGACCTGCCGCTCACCGTCAACCCGGCGATGGTTTCGCCTACCCGGCGAATCATCGAGGCCAAGCTCGGGCCCGTGCTCGAGGACGAAGACGCGATCTTCCGCGTGGCGATGACAGCGCACGAGCTGCTCGAAAACGCGGCAAAATACGCCTCGGACGGCCAGGCGCGCCTGGAAGTGAACGTGTTGCCGCGGGGCGGCGACGCGGTCGTACGGGTGACGGTGAGCAACAACTCGACCGCCGAGCACATCGACCAGCTTGGCCAGTGTTATGCGGAGATGAACGCCGCCCGCGACGCGATGGCACATTATTTCTCCCTGATGCGGGAAAACGCCAAAGCCGGGGTGGTGTCCCGACTGGGCCTGGCGCGGGTACGCGCGGAAGGTGAGATGGAGATCGAGGTCGTCATCACCGGCCAGGCCGTCAAGGTCGTGGCGTCCGGGGTCGTGGTCGGAACCTGAGCGGTTTACCGGTTTCCTGACCCACCTGCTCGACGGAGTATCTGCCCCCACATGTGCGCAAATGGGGGGTCGCGTCGGTGAAAAGGCGCTTGTCAAATTCGATCCTGCATCGATAATGGATGGGCTCGTCCCCTCTCCCCCACCCGCTGCACCGTGGAGGTCTTTTTAGATGCGGTCTAGGTTCTTCGTCTGCGTCGCTCTCGCGAGTCTTGGCCTGGGTTTAGGAGTCACGCGCGCGGCCCACGCCGCGGACTCGAAGGCAAAAGCCGGCAAGAAGGGAGACGACACCGACAAGGGCATCAGCAAGACGCTGCAGTGGGAAGAGAAAGTCCTCGGCGAAGACGACAAGCGCGCCGAGCTCGACAAGATTCTGAAGGCGCAAGCCATCAACAAGGCGGCGACGGAGAAGGCGGAGAAGGAGAAGGCTCAGCGCGAGAAGGAAGAGGCGGCGCGCGCGGCGAGGGAAGCTGCTGCGCCCAAGAACCAGAAGAAGGGCGGCGAGGTCGCGCTGCCTGCGATGCCCGACGAGGGCGTGAACAAGGGCAAGGTCAAGCCGACCGAAATTTCGCCGAAGCTCGACACCGCGGCTGCTGCCGCAGCGCCGCCGCCGTCGAAGCCCGCCGACGACAAGTTCATCGACAAGCTCCTGAAGGAAGAGGGCTCGAGCAAGAAGAAGCGGGCCGCGGCCACCGCCGACAACAGCGAGTTGCTCGACATTTTGTCGACGGAGAAGAAGACGCCCGGCAAGACCAAGGGCAAGTCCGAGGTCGACAAGGCGTTGCTCGAGGTCGACAAGCCGGTGGCGCCGATGGCGAAGGTTCACCACGAGACGCCCGAGTGGCAGAAGCCGGAGATTCAGAATCACCCGGTGGCGGCGCCGATTCCGGCGCCCAAGCCGCGTGAGAAGAAGGATGACGGCATCGTCCGCGTCGTCCAGGGCGCGGCGGGCTCGCCGTCGTCCTCGTCGTCCACGGTGGCGTCTCGTCCCGCACCGGTCGCGACGCGGCCGTCGCCGATGGTGCCGGCCGCGCGCAAGGGATCTGCCGCGGCCGCCCCGAGCGGCAGCTGGAACGATCCGTTCGCGGAGCCCGGGGCACGCAAGAGTGCGGCCTCGCGGAGCACCAGCCGTTTGGACGGCGACGATGACTTCGCCCCGGCGCCGCGCCGGAACGCAAGCGCGCCGGCGGCCAAGTCGACGTCCCACGCCACGCACAACGCGCGGTCGAACGACGACGACGCGTGGGAGGATCCCTTCGACGCCAAGAAGGCGGCGGCCGCCCGGCGCGCGTCCTCCAAGCCGGCCAAGGCCGATCCGCCCGGCCGCTGGAAGGACCCGTTCACGGATGAAGCGAGCCCGTCCCGGACCCGCGGCTCGGTCGCCATGCGCGAGTCGGGCCGGGATTCCGGACGCGAGGGGTCGGCCGGCGGCAAGTGGGAGGCGGCTCGCCGCACGCAGCAGCCCGCCGCTGACGACGAGTCTCCCGGTCAGGCCCACGGCCGCTGGGGCGTCCTCAAGAAGCGGCGATAGTCGCCCGGCGCCGGGGTGGTTGAAGCACGCCGATCCTGCGTCCGCCCAATTATGCGACGCAGCTTTAAATAAAGAATTTATAGTGCTCAAGAACACGTAAAAAGAGTCCGAAGTAAGTTAGCGATGCGTTCCAATCGCTGGCTTCTCGGGGTCCTCGGTGCTCTGGCACTCGTGCCGGCGACGGCCTCGGCGCAGGTTGACACGGTGTATAAGCCGGCACCCTCCACAGTGGTGCCGAAACGGTTGCCGCGGCTCGGCGTAATGGCGGACGCGGGCGCGCCCGACGGCGCGAACGGGTCGGTCGTGTACCGGCCGTCGAGCTGGCTGCGCAGCTACGTCGGCGGCGGCACCAACCTCATCGGCAAGGGCTTTCGGGGCGGGCTGACCCTGGTCCCGTTCGGCAGCGGGCCCTCCGCCAGCATCGAGGCGGGTCACTACTTCGACGGCGACGCTAACGGGCTCGCCCGCCGCTTCGCCGGCCCGACGTTCGGCAGCCCCGCGCTCGAGCGCGTCGGCTACGACTACGCGAACTTTCACGTCGGCCTCGACTTCGGCTCGCGCCGCGCAACCTTCTTCATCCACGGCGGCATGAGCTACATCCGCGCCAGCGTCCACAACATGGACCAAGTTGTCGCCTCGTCGATGAGCGCGAACGACGGCAGTGGGACGACCGAGATCTCTTTCACGAAAGACCCGATCGTGCGCGCTTGGCTGCCGTCGGTGAAGTTGGGCCTGATCGTCTACATCTGGTGATGTCATGAAAACTACCAAACACAATCGCGCACGCATCTCTGTCTCCGCTTCCCCGTTCGCGTTCGGCCTCTCCGCCGCCTTCATCGGCTTGTCCGTCGTCGCCGCCGGCTGCGGTATCTCGGTCGAGGCCGAGATTCCCGAGGTGACCATCACCCAGCGCGGGCTTTCGTTCGACGCCGTCGCCGACTTGGGCCTGGGCGACGTGTCAGTGGAGCGGACGTTCGAGCAAGAGCACGGCAAGCTGGACCTACCCGAGGGGCTCGACCCCGAGGTGAAAACGCTCGGCATCACGCTGCGCGCTGCCCGCGGCGTCGCGGACCTGTCGTTCATCAAGCTGCTCCGACTGACGATGGACAACGGGACCGGCGAGTCGATCGAGCTCGGCAGCTACGAACAGACCGCGGCGACCGCCGACGACAAGGCGATCACCGTCGCAGCGCTGAACCCGGCGAACGTGTTCGACGCGTGGAGCACCGACAAGGCGAAGTTCACGCTCCAGGTCGCGGGCTCGCTGCCCAGCAAGAGCTGGGCGCTAGACGTGACGATCCGCTTCTCGGCCCGCGCCAAATACGAGTATTGATTCACTTCGGAACCCTAGGACGGTTCCGAACCTCCCGACGCGCTACGGGATGATGATCTCGCAGGGAAAGTTGAACTTGATGTCGGTGACGTTCGGGTCCCGCCACTTGTCGCAGGCGCTGCCGAACAGCTGAAGCTGCGACGGGCTGGTCATGTTCCAGCCATTGGTGTTGGTGGGATCGAGTTGAACCGCCATGCCCTGCACGAACACCCCGGCGCGGCTGAGCAGATTGGTCGCGACCGTGATGTGCCCTGACAGATCGAAGGTGCAGCTCTTGACCCCGGCGAGCGCCTTCGACAGCTGCGCGATGATCGCGGCCTGATCGCCCGCAGTGGGAACGAAGGGCCGCGATGGTCCTGCGGTCGTGGCGTAAGTACCTACGGTGCGCCCCATGCAAGCGTTGGAGTTCGCCGCCATCGCGCACTCCGGGAACTTGTCCACGATCTCCATCTGCCAAGTGGGGCGCCGATAGCACTGATTCCAGAACGAGTTGACCGTTTGGTTCGTGGTGATGGGCGGCATGGTGGGCTCGCCTGCACCTGCGTTGGCAAACGCTTGCAGCGTCGTCGACGGCAGGTCATTCACTTTCGACTGCAAGCCGAAAACGATGGTCGTCACGCCGCCGGTCGCCTTGAGCGATTGCAGCTTGCCGACGACCGAGTCGGGAGCGCACAGCGGATCGTCGTCGTCGCAGTAGTCGGGTGCGCCGTCGGTCACGAGAATGATGTACCGATCACCGGCGGAGGCCATGGGATCGGCGATGAGCTCCGCACCGACGAGGGCCAGGGACGCCGCAGTCGGCGTTTCCCATTTGTCCTTCTGATTGTTGATGGTCGGGTTCATGGTGAGCGGCCAAGGCTGCGAATTGTAAGAAGTCGCGATGGCATCGTAATTATCGAGCGCTGGCGCCACTTTGGTAATCGTCGGGCACATGTTCCCGTGCGTGGCGTTGGTGCCGTTGTAGGTATAGAAGCCGAAGCGAACGTCCGCCTGCAGCTTCATGACCACGTCGAGCAGGCTCACCCGCAGCTTGTCCCACGAGGTGTTGGTGTGGTCGGCGCAGAAGGTATCCATGTCAGACGAGCCGAGACACGGGTACATGCTGGTCGAGCGGTCGACGAGCAGGTCGACGGTGGGGATCTTGGGCTCGAACTTGACCTCGTACTGCATGCAGGCGGCCGCGTCGGAGTCGGGCGGCTGCTGGGTCGTGCCCGCTTGCCCCCCCGCGCCGGTGATGACCACGCTCCCGGCAGAACCGGTGTTGCCGCCAAAACCAGTGATGATGATCCCACCTCCGCCGCCCGAGCCGGTGCTGGCTGGCTTATTGACGCCCGCCGTGCAGCCCATGGCGAGCAGCGTCACGAACACAGTCCCCGTCCCGAGAAGCCGTCCGGGGGAACGGCAAGCAACGAAGCGATCCATAAACACCTCCAGAAGCTCCTGACGATATCACGCAGGAATTTTCACGCGACCGCGCGTTTCGCGCGTTAGCATTTTTCCCTGTGGCGCCGCGGGTTTGTAAAGTGTTAGCGTCGCAGGTCTATCTCGGGGAAGGAGTGGTCATTCGCCTATTCGTCAACAAGCCTGCCGGTACGGTTTCGGCACGGGTCCTCACGTTGGCGGTGGCGGCGCTGATAGCGGGCGCGGCGTGCGGCGATAAGCACCCAGCCAAGACCGACGGCGGCGACGGCGGCAGGTCCGATGCCGACGCGAAGACAGACACGGCGTCGGGCGACGGGCCGCTCGGCGACGCGCAGGGCGATACCATCGCGTGTCCGACGCCCTCGAGCAAGCTGACCGGCGACGCATGTACCTGTTCCGGAGAGTGCGCGAGCGGCTTCTGCGTCGAAGGGGTTTGTTGCACGAGCGCGTGCACCGACGGGTGCAAGACCTGCGCGGCGGACGGCATGGCGGGCAGTTGCGTGAACTTGCCCGCGGGCTCAGACCCGCGCACGGCGTCGACTTGTCTGGCGGAAGCGGCGTCGACCTGCGGACGCGACGGGAAATGCGACGGCGCCGGCGCCTGCCGCCGGCACGTGCCCGGGACGGTGTGCCGGGCGGGTAGCTGCGAAAACGATGCCGTCGTGGGCGAAAATGTTTGCACCTCGGACGGCCAGTGCCGTCCGGGTCCGACCGAGATCTGCGCGCCCTTCTCCTGCGATTCGACGAAACAGCAGTGTTTCTCGACCTGCGTCGCCAGCACGCAATGCGTGAGCGGCCACCAGTGTCAGTCGGGCAGCTGCGGCAAGAAGATGAAAGGCGCGCACTGCGAGAACGACACGGAGTGCGCGTCGGGCTTCTGCGCCGACAAGGTGTGCTGCAACGTCGCGTGCAAGGGCGCGTGCGTGAAGTGTGACCTGCCCATGCGGCAGGGCAGCTGTTTCCCGGTCGAGGCCGGGCTGCCCGACCCGAGGGGCATTTGCACCGACCAGGGGCCCGAGAGCTGCGGTCGCAGCGGGACCTGTGACGGTGTCGCCGGATGCGCGAAATACCCGCGCGACACGCTGTGTGAGAAGCCGAGCTGCGCCGGGAACAAGGTGAACACGGCGCGCACCTGCGATGGCCTCGGCACCTGCCGCACCGCCAACCTCAACAATTGCTCGCCGTTTCGCTGTGCCAACGGCGCCTGCACCGACAGCTGCCAGAGCGACGGCGACTGCGACACCGACAGGAGCTGCCTCAACGGTACGTGCGGGCTCAAGAAGCTGGGCCAGAGCTGCACCACCGGCCCGCAGTGCGAGAAGGGCAACTGCGTCGACGGCGTGTGCTGCGAGAGCGCGTGCACCGGCGCTTGCCTCAGCTGCGCGCTGCCGTCGTCGCCCGGCATGTGCGTCGCGCTCGCCGCCGGCACCGTCGACTCGCGCGGGGTGTGCAAGGACAACGGCGCTCGCTCGTGCGGCACGGACGGCAAGTGCGACGGCAGCGGCAGCTGCGAAACCTACGCGCGCGGCACCCGCTGCGCCGAGGAGAGCTGCACCGGCAACGTCTACACGCCGCCGTCGACGTGCAACTCGAGCGGCCAGTGCGTAGCGCCCGACGCCCTCCCCTGCCGCCCGTTCGTCTGCAACGGGACCAGATGTTTCAACGCTTGCACGACGAACACGCAGTGTCTGCCGCCGAACTCGTGCAACAACAACTCGTGCGGACCGTCGCCGCCCGGCGCTTCGTGCCAGACTCCTGAGCAGTGCGATACGGGCATTTGCCAGCAGGGCACATGCTGCCGCACAACCTGCACCGGACCCTGCCGCGATTGTTCGCTGAGCGGATCGCTCGGCACCTGCTCGCCCGTGCTGTCGGGGACCGATCCGGCCGGGATGTGCGCCGACCGAGGCGCCATGAGCTGCGGCACCAACGGCAAGTGCGAGGCCGGTGCCTGCCAACGCTACGCGATGAGCACCGCGTGCGCCGACCCGACTTGCCCAAGCGCCACCACGACGTCCACGGCCACCTCGACTTGCGACGGCGCCGGCACGTGCGTCAAACCAGGCGCGATCTCGTGCTTCCCGTACCTCTGCGGCGCCGGCGCGTGCAAAAATTCGTGCACCGCCGACCGAGACTGCTCGGCGCCCGCCGTCTGCATCAATGGTTCGTGCGGGCGCAAGCCGAACGGTCTGCCGTGCGCGAACGACAACAACGAATGTTCGTCCGGGTTCTGCGTGCAGGGCGTTTGTTGCGGGAGCGCGTGCACCGAGAAGTGCAAGTCATGTTCGTTGCTCGGGTCGATGGGGACGTGCACCAACATCACCAACGGGTCGCCCGACCCCAAACAAATGTGCGCGGACATGGGCCCGGCGTCGTGCAGCACCGACGGGTTCTGCGACGGCAACGGCGGCTGCCGTCTATACGATGCGGCGACGTCGTGTGCGGCGCCTACCTGCCCGGCGGGGACGACGACCGCGACCTCGGGACGGACCTGCGACGGCAGGGGCGTCTGCCAGCCGGCGACGACGCTCGGGTGCGCGCCCTACGTGTGCAACGGGACGACCGCGTGCAAGGGTGCGTGCACGGGCGACGCCGACTGCCTGCTGCCGGCGATTTGCGATCCGCTGACCAACCTGTGCGGCAACCGCTTCCGCCTCGGGCAGAGCTGCACCGCGACCGCCGATTGCCTCACGAGCGCGAGCTGCGTCGACGGCGTGTGCTGCAGCGCCAGCGCGTGCCCCACCTGCCAGGCCTGCAACGTCATGGGCAGCGCGGGCAATTGTACGAACGTGCCGCTGAATGCGGCTGAGCCGCACGGCCTCTGCTCGCTCAACCCGCCGTGTGGCAACACCGGCGCCTGCAACGGCGCGGGAGCGTGCCAGGTCTCGGGAACGGGCGTCGCATGCGGAATCGCGTCGTGCACGGGCACCACCTCCACGCCGATCTCGCACTGCAACGGCAGCGGCGGCTGCGCGGCGCCCACCTCATCGAGCTGCATCCCCTACATCTGCGGCCCGAACGCGTGCAAGACGACATGCGCAGTCGACGGCGACTGCGTCGCGCCGACCACCTGTCAGTCGGGGAACTGCGCCCTCAAGGCCAACGGCGTCTCGTGCACCGCGTCAAGCCAGTGCATCAGCGGCCACTGCACCGACGGCGTCTGCTGCGGCACCGCGAGCTGCCCCAATTGTCAGGCGTGCAACCTGAACGGTGCAGGGAGCTGCTCGAACGTGGCCGCCGGGCAGATCTCCGCGGGCTGTGTGGCGAGCCCGCCGTGCGGCAATACCGGCGCGTGCAACGGCGGGGGCGGCTGCCAGCAGGCGTCGACCGCCACCTCGTGTGGGATGGCGACGTGCACGGGGTCGACGCTCTTCCCGATCTCGCACTGCGATGGCGCCGGAACGTGCGCGGCTTCGACGAGCTCGAGCTGCGTCCCCTACCTGTGCGGCACCGGCGCGTGCAAGACGAACTGCCAGAACAACGCCGACTGCATCGGCAACAGCTACTACTGCACCGCGCCCGGCGGCAGCTGCATGCCCAAGAAGGGCAATGGCAACGCCTGCGGAAGTGCGAACGAGTGCGGATCGGGCTTCTGCACCAACGGCGTGTGCTGCGGCGTCGCCGCTTGCGCGACCTGCCAGGCCTGCAACGTCACCGGCAACGCCGGCGCGTGCGCCAACGTGCCCGCCAACACCGCCGACCCGGGATGCGCCGCTGCCCCGCCATGCGGCAACACCGGGGTATGCAACGGCGGCGGCGCCTGCACGCAGGCGTCCACCTCGGTTTCGTGCGGCAGTCCGTCTTGCACCGGGTCGACCTTTACCGCGGTTTCGAGCTGCAATGGCAGCGGTAGCTGCGCGGCGGCGACCAGCTCCAGCTGCTCGCCCTACGTCTGTGGCAACGGCAACGCGTGCAGGACGAACTGCCAGAACAACACCGACTGCATCAGCACCAGCTACTACTGCACCGGCACCCCTGGCAGCTGCTTGCCCAAGCGGGCGACCGGGGCAACCTGCACGGCCGCGAACGAGTGTGCTTCGGGGTTCTGCACCGACGGCATCTGCTGCGGCGCCGGCAGCTGCCCGACCTGTCAGTCGTGCAACGTCGCCGGCAACCTCGGCACGTGTGCCGACGCTCCGGCCGGCAGCTCGGATTCCGCGTGCACGGCCAACCCGCCCTGTGGGAACACGGGCACGTGCAATGGCGCGGGCGCCTGCACGCAGGCCGCGAGCTCGGTCGCTTGTGGGACGACCACGTGCACCGGGTCGACGCTGTCGCAGGTCTCACAATGCAACGGCAGCGGCAGCTGCGCAGCGCCAGCGACGTCGAGCTGTGTGCCGTACAACTGCGGCACGAACGCCTGCAAGACCAGCTGCCAGAACAACGCGGACTGCATCAGCAACAGCTACTACTGCACAGCGCCCGGCGGCATCTGTCAGCCCAAGAAGAGCAACGGCATGGCGTGTGGTGTTGCGAACGAGTGCGGCTCGGGCTTCTGCACCGACGACGTGTGCTGCGGCGTCGCGGCGTGCCCGACCTGCCAGGCGTGCGACGTCGGCGCCAACGCGGGCGCGTGCGCCAACGTCGCAAGCGGGATCGCGGACGCGCGCTGTACGCCCGCCCCGCCGTGCGGCAACACCGGGATCTGCAATGGCGCCGGCGCGTGCACGCAGGCGGCGAGCTCGGTGCAATGCGGGAATGCGTCGTGCAGCGCGACCACTTACACGCCGCCCGCGTTCTGCTCGGGGTCGGGCAGCTGCTCGAATCCGGGGACGCAGAGCTGTGCCCCCTACGTGTGTGGCACCAACGCGTGCCGGGTCGACTGCTCGTCGGACGGGCAGTGCACGGGCGGCAACTACTGCACCGGCTCGGGCGGCAGCTGCGTTCCCAAGAAGGGCCCAGGCGCGAGCTGCATGGCCGGCAACGAATGCGGCACCGGCAACTGCGTCGACGGCGTCTGCTGCTCGAGCCCCAGCTGTCCGACCTGCCAGGCCTGCAACGTCGGCGGCAGCGCGGGCATATGCGCCAACGTCGGGGCCGGCGCCGCTGAGCCCCACGCGCGCTGCACCGCCAGCCCGCCCTGCGGCAACACCGGCGCGTGTGACGGGGCGGGCACCTGCGAGGAAGCGTCGGCCTCGATACAGTGTGGCGGTAGCTCGTGCAGCGGATCGACCCACACCCTGCCCACGTTCTGCTCTGGGACGGGCAGCTGCTCCGCCGCGACGACGCAGAGCTGCGCGCCCTACGTGTGCGGTACGACGACCTGCCGCACGAGCTGTACCTCGGATGGCGACTGCACGTCCGGCAATTATTGCAACCCGAGCGCGATGTGCGTGGCCAAGAAGGCGGCGGGCGCGACCTGCAGCGGGGACGACGAGTGCGGCACCGGCAACTGTGTCGACAACACCTGTTGCACGACCTCGTCGTGCGGGACGTGCCAGGCCTGCAACATCACGGGCAACGGCATCTGTGCATCGGTCGCGAACGGCACCTCCGAGCCCCACGGCCTGTGCCTGACCAGCCCGCCGTGCGGCAACACCGGCACGTGCACGGGCGGCGCGTGTACGCAGGCCCCGGCGAGCATGAGCTGCGCGACGCCGTTCTGCATCGGGACAGTGTTCCACCCCACCGCGTTCTGCAACGGGAGCGGCAGCTGCTCGGCTTCGGGAACGCAGGAGTGCGCGCCGTATCTTTGCAGCTCGGGTGGCTGCACCAACAGCTGCGACAACGACACCGAGTGTGCCAGCGGCAACTACTGCAACGCCGGCAGCTGCGTCGCCAAGCGCATCAACGGCCAGACTTGTACCGCCGCCACCCAGTGCGCGAGCGCGCACTGCACCGAGGGTTACTGCTGCGGTTCGAGCGCCTGCCCGTCGTGCCAGAGCTGCGCGGTCGCGGGGATGCAGGGAACGTGCACCAACGTGGGTTCGGGCGACCCCGACCCGACCGGCACTTGCGTGGATCAGGGGCGCGCAAGCTGCCAACGCAACGGCGCCTGTAACGGCAGCGGCGGCTGTGCCCTCTACGACACGAGCACGGTGTGCTCGGCGTCGTGCTCGAGTCTTACGGATCTCGTGTCAACCTACTGCGACGGCGCCGGTACCTGCGGCCCAGCCACCATGACCACGACGTGCACGCTGGTCTGTTCGGCCGGCTCACCGAACGATTTCTGCATCTAGCCGCCGGACGCGGCTAGAGCTTGAGCAACGCCGACAGCGGCTTGTAGGACAGCTTGTGCGCGAGCGCGACCGGTGAGCAGGTGACCTCGCCCGCGAACGTGTTTACACCCTTGGCGAGCGCCTGGTCCTCGATCACCGCGCGGCCGAGCCCGAGGTCCGCGATCCTCCGCGCGTGGTCGATGGTCACGTTGGTGAGCGCCCACGTACTGGTGTTCGCCACCGCGCCCGGCATGTTCGGCACACAGTAGTGAACGACGCCGTGGACTTCGTAGGTGGGATGGTCGTGATTGGTCGGGCGGCAGGTCTCGATGCAGCCGCCTTGATCGACCGCCACGTCGACGACGACGCTGCCCCTCTCCATCGCCGCGATCAGCGCCTCGGTCACCAGTTTCGGTGCCGGTGCGCCCGGGATCAGCACCGCACCCACCACCAGGTCGGCGCGTCGTACCGTCTCATCGATGTTGTGAGGGTTGGAGTACAAGGTCTCGATGGAGCTTCCGAACACGTCCTCGAGGTAGCCCATGGTCTTGGCGCGCACGTCGAGCACGGTCACCTGCGCCCCCATGCCGATCGCGATGGTGGCGGCGTTGCGGCCGACGACCCCACCGCCGAGGATGACGACGCGTCCGCGGCGCGTGCCGGGGACACCACCCAGCAGCACGCCCTTGCCGCCTCGCTCTTTCTCCAGGCAGGAGGCGCCCACCTGGACTGCCATCCGGCCCGCGACCTCGCTCATCGGCCGCAGCAAAGGCAGATGGCCGTCCGGGGTTTCGATGGTTTCGTAGGCGACACCCGCGACCCGCTTGGCGACGAGCTCCCGGGTCAACTCCGGCTCGGCGGCCAAGTGAAGGTAGGTGTAGAGCACGAGACCGTCGCGGAAGAACTTGTACTCGGCGGTGAGCGGCTCCTTCACTTTGATCACCATGTCGGCCGCCCACGCCTCCGCCGCGGTCGCGACGATGGTGGCGCCGGCCTGGACGTACAGATCGTCGCCGATGCCGCTGCCCTCGCCCGCCGATCGTTCGACCAGGACGCGGTGCCCCCCGGCCGCCAGCTGACGCACGCCCGCCGGCGTCGCGCCGACACGATACTCCCGAGTCTTGATCTCCTTCGGAACCCCGATCAGCATGGGCGCGCCTCCCGCGCTTCGATGGCTATCGTCGCAAGTTTCGCAGCAAGAGGCGCAGGTTCTGGAAGTCGATCGGCTTTTCGACCCGCGCGTTGGGGATGCGCTCCAGAAATTCGCGAGCGCGCGGTGTGAACGCGCCGCCGGTCACGAACACCACGCGCTCGACCTGTTCGGGCGCGACCTTGCCGAGCTCCGCGTAAAGCTCCATGCCCGTCATTTCAGGCATCATGAGGTCGCACAGAATGACGTCGAATCGCTCGCCGAGACGCAGGCGCTCGAGCGCGCGTCGTCCGTCGCCGACGCAGGTCACGTGGTAGTCGGACGAGAACGATCGCCGCAGCGCCCCCAGGATCATCGGCTCGTCGTCGACGATCAGCATCCGGCCGCCCTGCGCCTCGGCCTCGGGTGGGGCGTTCGACACCACGGACAGCGGCGTCTCCAGCCGCACCGCCGGCAGCGTGACCCGGAAGGTGCTGCCGCGGCCGCCGTCGCTCTCCACCACGATGTCGCCGCCGAGCCCGCTCAGGATCCCACTCACGATCCATAGCCCCAACCCGGTGCCCTCGCCCGCCGACTTGGTGGTGAAGAACGGGTCGAAGATCTTTTCGCGAATCGCCGCCGGAATGCCCGTGCCGGTGTCGCGGATCTCGACCACGGCGCGCCCGCGCGTGTCGGTGCGCGTGCTGACGCGGATCTCGTTGCTCTCGGTCGCGCCCTCGCGGATCGCGTGGGCCGCATTCAGCAAGAGGTTCAAGAACACCTGTCCGAGACGTGACTCGTTGGCCTCGACCATCGGCGTGTCGCCGTAGTCCTTTACCAGCCGCGCGCGGTGCCGGATTTCGTTCCACGCGATGTTGATCGACGAATCGAGCACGCGCCGCAGCGCCACCGGCCCCGCCTGGTCTTCGTCGCCGCGCGCGAACACGCGCAGGTCGCGGACGATGTTGCGCACCCGTTCGGTACCTTGCCGCGCCTCGGTCAGCGCCTCGCCGGTCTCGTCCAGTACGTGCGCGAGATCGTCGCGCGCGGCGCCGCCGCGCGCCAACCGCGAGGAAACGGTCGTGATCTGATTACGGACGAAGTCGATGTTGGCGACGATGTACGCGAGTGGGTTGTTGATTTCGTGCGCGACGCCGGCCGCCAGCGTGCCGACCGCCGCCATCCGGCCGGCGAAGATGAGCTGATTCTCCATCCGCCGCCGCTCGGTCAGATCGCGGATGAAGAAGAAATGGCCCCGCTCGGGGCGACTCGCATGGGTGTCGACCACGGGCACCACCGCGACCTGCATGTCGAACGGCTCGCCGTCCTTGCGCACCCCGTGGACCTCACGCTCGACCTTGCCGCTCGCGCCCGCGATGTCGCCCCGCAAGAGCGGCCGATCGGCGGCGGCGACGGCGAGCTCCCAGCTGCGGCCGACGATCTCGTCGGGCTGGTAGCCGGACAGGCGCGCGAACGCACGGTTGACCGACAACACTTTGCCGTCGAGGTCGATGCGGCAAATCCCTTCGTCGGCGTCCTCTACCGCCGCACGCAGCTCGCGCAGCTCGGCCTCGAGGCGCGCGATCGCGGGATCGCCCGGCCGCGTTGCGACCGGGTCCACCCGACTCGAGCCCGCCGGCGCGCTCCGCGCCGAAGGTCCAAGGTCCCGCACGCCCGTAGAATATCAGCGCTCAATAAGGCAAGGGAAGTTACTTTTTTGTTACTGGAACTTTGCCTTCGCTCCGCGCCATTCGCCGCGGTCGCCGCCCGCGGCCTCCTTATCGCCTGAACAGCGAGGAGCCCGACGAACGTGACGAGGACCAGGCGCCGCGGCCGCCGCTGAGCAGCTCGGCCGCGCGGTCGCGCACCTTGGGGCTCGGGTCCTGTTTGGCCGCCTCGCGGATGAACGGCATCGCCGGCGGCCCGAGCGATCGCAAAAACGCCTGCGTCCGCTCGTACCCCCGATCGTTGGCGAGCGAGCGGAGCAGCGCCTTGACGAGATCTGGATCGGAGCGCAGCGCGGCGTCCTTGCGCACCGCAAGCTGCGCCGCCGCCAGTCCGTCAGAGGTGCGGCGGCTGCCGAGATACACCAGCGCCTGAAGGTACGGGACGTCGGGGTTGTCGGGCTCGGTCGTGCGGAGATCGGCGAGGATGGTGAGCGCGGCGTCGCCATCGCCGCGCGCGATCAGCCGGCGCGCCTCGGCGAGTCGGCCGCTGTCTGACCCGGGGCGAGACTGCGACGGCGCGGGCGCGGCGGCCGATGCCGGGGCGGGCGTGGCGGCGGGCGACCCCCGCGACGGGTCCGGACGAGCGCGGGCGGGCTCGGTCGCCGATGCGTGGCCGTCGGAACGAAGCCCGCGTCCAAGCAGCAGCGCCAGCAGCGCAATCAAGAGGAAGGCCCCCCCGAACGCGATCACGCGCCACTTGGGGATCGATGTCGTGGTCGACGAGGCCGCGTCCCCGCCCAGCCGACGGCGGACCGACGAGATCGTATCGACGGTGGTCGCGTCCGCGGGCCGTCGCGGCCCGGCCGCGCCCCGCACGCGCGCGGCCTCGGGGGTGCGGTCGAGCGCCGCGGCCATCTCGCTCGCCGATTGAAAGCGCTCGTCGGCGAGCTTCGACATCGCCTTGGCGACCAGCGCTTCCATCTCGGCGGAGAGGTGGGCATCGGGCGCCACCTGGCGCAACATCGGCGCCGGCGCCTCGCGGTGCATGAGGATGAGCTCGCCCACGTTCTCCGACTCGAACGGCTTACGCGCCGCCAGGATCTCGAACAGCACGATGCCCACGGTGTAGAGATCGGTGCGCGCGTCGATAGCGCCGTCCGCCCCCGATTGCTCGGGCGACATGTAGCTCGGCGTCCCGATCGCGAGCCCGGCGGTCATCTGCGGACCGTCGCGAAGCTTGGCGAGCCCGAAGTCGAGAATGCGCAGATGGTCCTCGAGGCCCTCCTCGTCGCTCAGGATCAGGTTCTCCGGCTTGAGGTCGCGGTGGACGATGCCCTGCGCGTGTGCGTGCGCCAGCCCGGCGAGCAGCTGCTGCGCGATGCGGAGAGTGCGCGCGACCGGCAGCCGTCCGCCCTGCATCAGCTCCCGTAGCGTCCGGCCCGTCGCGAAGTCCATCACCAGAAACGGCGAGCCCTCGACGCCGAAGTCGATGACCGACACGCAGTTCGGGTGCAGGAGCCGGCTCATCGCCCGTGCCTCGGTCTCGAACCGCGCCAGGAATGTTTTCTGCGCCGCTATCCACGGATGCAGGAACTTGACCGCGACCGGACGGCCCAGCTGGACACGTTCGCCGCGATAGACGACACCCATCGCCCCGGACGCGAGCTTCGAGATGATTCGATAACGTCCCTGCAGCACGGCGCCGATGCGCGGGTCGGGCGGCGGGGGCGATTCGACGTCGGCCAAGGTTTCAGCCTAACACGCTCACGCACTACGCTCACTCGGCCGCGGGTTTGGCCCGTGGAGGCGGCAACTCCCACCACTTCTTGCCCGACACGATCACGCCGCGCGTTTCCAGAAAGTCGCGCACCGCACGGTTCGCGCGCAGCACGTCGTCACCGCGAAAGTAACCGTGGCCGCCGCCGCGGATGGCGATCAAGCGGTTTGGAACCCCCGCGTGCTGGAGCGCGGCGTGGAGGCGCACCGATTGGCTGTAGGGCACCACCGGGTCCGCGTCGCCGTGCAAGGTCAAGATCGCGGGCGCGCCGCCGCCGACGTAGGCGATTGGCGAGACTCGCTTGGCGAGCGCCTCGCGATCCGGCGCGTCGCCCAGCCACCCGAGCGCGAAGTCGCGCGGCTGCGGCAGCGCGAGCAGCTCGGCCACGTCGACCACGCCGAAGAAGTTCACGACCGCGGCGACCTTGAGTGGCTCGTCGCCGGGACACAGCCGATCGAAACCCGCCGACGGCGGAGCGAGGGCGGACATGAGCGCGAGATGCGCGCCGGCCGAGCTTCCGATCAGCACCAGCTTGTTGGCGTCGAACCCGTACTGCGGGGCATGTCGAATCACCCAGCGCAGCGCGCAGCGCGCGTCCTCGACCGCGGCGGGGGCGCGCGCGATCTTCGCGACTCGGTAGTCGACATTGACGACCGCGAAGCCGAGCGCGAGGTAGGGCAGTACGTCGAGGGCGATCTCGTTCTTGTTGCCGGTGACCCAGCCGCCGCCGTGAAACAGCAGCGCCGTGGGCAGCGGCCCAGGTGAGCGGCGCGGCAGGTAAAGATCGACCCGCCCCTGCCATCCGCCCGCGTCCAGGTAGACCATGTCGGGCTCGACGCGGTAGCTGGTGGCCAGCAGCGCGGCGGTATCGAGAGCCTCGCGCCGTTCCCCGGCGTTCGCGGGCGCGGCGCTGGCCGCGACAGAGATTGCGACAAACAGAATGCGAGCGCTCATCTGGATCGAGATGCTGGGACCATTCAAAACGTTTGACAAGGTCACGACAGCCTCGGAAAGTTCGCGCGATGGCGCGTGGCGCGGGTTGCGGCGGGATCCTCGTCGTCGACGATGACGCCGACATCCGCGATTCGCTGCGCGAGGTGCTGGAGGACGAAGGCTACCAGGTCACCTGCGTCGCCAACGGCCGCGAGGCGCTCGATTTCCTCAAGCGCGAGTCGCCGCGGCCGTGCGTGATCCTGCTCGACCTGATGATGCCGGTGATGGACGGCTGGCAGTTTCGACGCGAGCAAAAGGCCAACCCGAACATCTCGAGCATCCCGCTCATCGTCATCACCGCCACCGGCAACCGGCCCGTGCTGATCGACGCCGCCGATTTGGTGCTAAAGCCGCTAGAGCTCGGGCGGTTGTTCGAAGCCGTCGAGCGCTACTGCGGCGGCGACCACCGAAGGACATCCTAGTCGGAGGGGAAAGGGTGCGGGCCCAACCCTCCCCCTCCGCGCCTCCCGCGATGAGCTTCGCGCGGCCCCGGGGTCCCCGCGCGTCTTCGCGCGTGGGGTGGGGCTATGCCGCGCTACGCTCGACGCAATCTTGCTGCTCACATGCCGGCGACGAACTTCCAGCTGTCCGATTCCTGCTCGAGCATGAAGCGGTGGTAGTCGTTGACGCGGCGGTAGCGATCGCCGGAGTCCGCCGCCAGCTCGAACGAACCATCCACGAACACCTCGACCTCGGCCTGGACGCCGCTGACGCGGATCGCGCGGTACTCGATCTCGTAGCGCAGCGACTTGACGCGCTTGAGCTTGGTCGACAGCACCTGCTTGAGACCCTCGTACCCGTAATCGTCGTCCGAACGCGGGGTGCCCGAGTCCTCGAAGTACTTGGGTGACGCGAGCACCATCAGCCCCTCTACGTTGCGCTCGACCAGTCGGCGGCGGTACTGCTCGACAGTCTCGATGAGCTTCCGGTTCTCCTCGCTGCGGACGATGTTCGTCCCGGGGAAGTAGTCCTGGTGCGCGCAAGCGGCGGCGCCCGCGAGCGCGATCCCCAGAGCCACGGCCCGGATACGGTTCATTGATCGGGCTCGAGGTGCACGAACCGTTCCAGCGATTTCCCCGAGTATTTCCAGACGCGGTTGGCGCCATCCTGCCGGTTCGGCGTCGTCACCGCCCGTCGCCGTGCCAGTTTGGCAAACGCTTGCGGGCAGGCGCTTTGACCGCGACGCCAATTCTGCGATAGTCCTTCCCCCGATGGGCGACGCGGCCGAGCATCCTCGAGAATTTCCCCGGTTCGAGGTCAACGCGTACGTCGACTACACCGGTAACGAAGTCCTGCTGTTCCACCGCATCCAGAACATCTCGCTGGGCGGCGTATGCATCCAGACATCGGGGGTCGAGGAGGTCGGCACCATGGTCGACCTCGTGCTCAACTTCCCGGATCTGGACGCGTCGATCGCGGTCACGGGCGAGGTCGTGTGGGCGAACCGCGAGCCGCCCATGGATATGGGCATCCGCTACGTCGACCTCGACGAAGAGCGCAAAGATACCCTGCGCAAGTACATCAACATGGTTCGCAAGTAGCGAGCCAGCATGGTTCGCAAATAGGCGAACCAGCATGGTTCGCGAATAGGCGAACCGTCAGAGCGCAAACAGGCCGTCGTCCGCGTCGAGGTGTCTGCGAACGCACGCCAGGCGATCGAGGTAGCGCTGGAAGCTCTTGCCGGGGGCGGCGCCCACTTCGCGCTTGAGGTGAACGTCGGTGATGCGAGTGACGGCGAAACGACACGCGGCGAAGCGCAGCTCGGGGCCGAATCCCGCGCGTTCGTCAGCGGTCGGGGCCCGCGCCGCGACGTAGGCGCCGATCAGCGCGCGGACCAGCTCGGCGCGGAAATCGTCGCGGCCGAACCCGAACGCGAGGATCGTCACCGCGAGGTCGTAGGAGAGCCGTCCCCATGACGCTTGTTCGAAGTCGATGACCGCGACCAAGCCGCCGTCATCGTCATAGAGCACGTTGTCGACGAACAGATCGCCGTGGACGAGGCCTTCGGGGAGCACGCGTGTGCGGCCCCGAGCGAGCGCCGCCAGCTCGGGCGCCAGCGTGCGCACGGCGCCGGCGAGCTCGGGGCGGGCGAGCTTGGCGATGTGGGCGAAGCGGGCGGCAATCTCGGGCGGCTCATAGCGGCCGGCGCGCTTGTCGCTGAAGTCGCGACCGGCGAGATGTAGCGCCGCGAGCGCGCCGCCGGCCGCGGCGGCGTGCGCGGGGGCGAGCTCGGCGCGCGCGAGCGTGCGGCCCGCGAGCCACGGGAACGCTGACACACGTTCGCCGTGCCAGGTGACGAACGGCTCGCCCGCGGGCGTCACCAGGGGCACCGGGGTCGGAACCCCGCGCGCGGCCACATGCGCCACGATCGCCGCCTCGCGCCGGACGTCGTCCTCGGACTTTCCTTCGTTGACGCGCAAGAATAGCGGCCCGGCGTCGAGCTCGACGCGCAGGTTGGTGTTGACGGTGCCGACGGCAATCGGTTGGTGCGCGCGGTAACCGGCGATTCCGAACTCGCGCAGGATCGCCTGCACGTCGTCCGCGCTAACGACGCGGAACTGAGCCATCGAGCGCGGCTTCCATCGCCGACACGAACCGTCCGAACAGCGCCTCTTCTGCCTCGAGCAGCGGCTCGAGGCGCCGAGCCCAGTCGGGCAGCGCGTCCGACAGGCCGGCCGCCATCTCCGCGAGATGCCGGTCCTCGTCTTTGGTGATGGCGGCGACTGAAAACGGGGCGCCGTGCGCGCGCAACCGGTGCTCGTAGATCGGGTAGAACACCTGCGCGCGCACCTCGATGGTAGCGCTGGTCAGGAGATAGTTGGTCTCGGCGCGGGTGTCGGCCGGACGGTCGGCGAGCGACTCCTCCGCGCGGCGATCGAGCGCTTGCAGGTAGGTCTCGCCTGCGTCGCCCGCCAGCGTCGAGGCGTCGTCGAAGGTGTCGACTCCCGCCCGCTCGGCGGCGAGCGCGACCGCGGCCTTCTTCAATCGCAGGGCGTGCACGGTCTCGTCCAGGATGTGCTGTAGCCCCGCGAGGTCGAGGCGCTCGGCGCGGCGGCTCTTCAAAATCTTTCGCACCCCGACGTACTCGAGGCGAGCGAGGGTGTTGACGAACCGGGCATGCATCGCGGGGTCGGGAAGGATGCGGTCGAGGAGCGGGGCGACGCGCGCGGCCCCTGGCCGTCGCGCGCAAGCGTCGACGTAGGCTTGCATGGCGGCGGGGAGCCTATGCGGACTTGACGCCACCGCGCAACCCTTGGTCTAGTCCCGCGGGATGGCGGGGTCGGAATCAAGCCGGCTGGTCGAGCAGCACCTGTCGCTGGTGCAGGCGCTGGCGCGCAAGGTCAAGCGGACATTGGGCGCGTCGATCGAGCTCGAGGACCTGGTCGGGTATGGCTCGAAGGGTTTGGTCGAAGCGGCGGAGCGGTTCGACGCCCGCCACGGCGTCAGCTTCACGACGTTCGCGTACTACCGGGTCCGCGGCGCCATGTACGACGGGCTGCGGACCATGGGCTGGTACTCGCGCGCGGACTACGCCCGGTTCCGTGCCGAGGAGCGCGCCAACGAGTACCTGCGCAACCAGGCCGACCGGGAAGGCGCGACGCGAACCGGGGCGCCCGGCGAGGGCGCCGCCAAGCCCGGTACGGCCGAGACGCTGGCCAGCGTGGGCGAGATTCTGTCAGGCATCGCGACGGTTCACATCACGTCGATCGAGGCGGCCTCGAAGGTCGCGGACGAAAGCCTCCCGCCGCCGGACGTGGCGGTGGACGCCGGACGGCAGTCGCGGCGTTTGCGCGAAGCTCTCGCCACCCTGCCCGAGAAGGAGCGCCGGCTGATGGAGCTCTACTACTTCGCGGACAAGACGCTGGAAGAGGCGGGCTCCGAGCTCGGGCTGTCGAAATCGTGGGCGTGCCGACTCCACGCGCGGGCCGTCGACCTGCTGCGGACCGCGCTCGAATAGCCGCGTCGAGCGGAGCGCGGCTTCGCCGCGCGGAGCTCATCGCGGGAGGTTCGGAACCCTCTCAGGGTTCCGAGGTTGATATCGCGCAACCTTCGCGCGCGGCCGGCCGATGGAATGGCCATGCGTATTCCTCGCGCCGGGGCTGCGCCGGCCGTCTCCGCCCCTCCCCCTCCCCCGAACAAGCCGACCGCGGCGGGTCACAAGCGATCGTTCACCGAGGTGCTGGGCGAGCAGCCGGGCGCGGGACCGGTCGCTGCCGCGCGATCGCGGCCTCCGACCTTGAAAATGGAGGCCCCGAAGTCGACCGCCGCTCCGAAGGCCGAGGCGGGCGCCGGTGTTCGGGCGCTGCTCGAGCGTGCGGTGTCGGCCGAGAACCGGGTCGACGCGCTGGTCCGCGCCGCCGCCAGTGGCAAGACCTTCTCGCCCGCCGAGCTGCTCGCGCTGCAAGCCAGCGTTTTTCGCTACTCCCAGACGGTGGAGGTGGTCTCTCGGGTGGCAGACCGGCTGGTCGGCGCGATCAAACAGACCATCGGCACCTCGGTGTAGCGTGATCGCGTTGAGCGGGAGGTGCGGAACCCTTTGAGGGTTCCGCCGTAAGTGTTATGACGCGCGCATGAGTCGGGCGCGGGCGAGGCTGTTGGTCGTCGTGCTGGGGGTGGCCGCGATGTTCGGCCCCGGGTGCACGACCAACATCCTCCACGGGATCGACGAGCGCTCGGCCAACGAGGCAACCTCGGCGCTCGAGCGCGCCGGCATCGGGGCGGAGAAGCTCACCGACGAGGGCGGCGGCGCCGGTGCCGGTGCCGCCAGTTACACGGTGCGGGTTGCGCACGCTGACGGCAGCCGTGCGGTCGACCTCCTGCGGGCGCTCGGGCTACCGCACGATCGTCGCCGAGGGCTCGCGGAGACGTATGGCCAGCCAAGCCTCATTCCGACACCATCGGAAGAGCGCGCCCGCTACCTGGACGCGCTCGCGGGCGAGGTCGAGCGCACGCTCGAGAGCGCGGACGGCGTGATCGACGCCCGCGTCCATCTGGTGCTCGAGGAGAGCGACCCGCTGGCCCCCGGAGCCAAGCCCCGCACGCCCGCGCGCGCGGCGGTGTTGTTGAAGCTCAGGCCCGGGCGGGCGGCGCTCACCGAAGCCGACGTGCAAAAGCTCGTGTCCGGGAGCGTGGCCGGCCTCGAACCCGCGACCATCGCCGTCGTGATGACGGTGGCGGCGGAGCCCGCCGAGGTCGGCTCGACGGCGCTCGCCGCCGTCGGCCCGCTCCGCATCACGCCCGGCACGCGCCCTCTCTTGCTCGCGGCGCTGATCGGCGCCGGACTCGTGCTCGCGGCGCTCGCCGGACTCCTCCTCATGACGTCCCGCAGGCTTTCGGCGCTCGAGCGTCGCGCCGGCAAGCTCGCAGCCGGCCGCGAAGCCGAGTCATAATCGCGACCCGCGAAAGCCGAGCCGCGAAAGCCGAGCCGCGAAAGCGGAGCCGCGCTACTTCTCTTCCGACTCTTCGCCCGCCGGCGCCGACGGGCGGTCGCGCGCCTCGCGCGCGGCGGTCTTGGGCTTGGGCGGCGCTTGTTCCTCGTCGTCCGAGCCGCCGCTGTCGTCGCCGGCGGCGGCCGCTTCGGCGGTCCGCGCCGCGCCCGGAGAGCGCGCAACCTTGACCGCGCGAACCGTGGGACGGGGCTTCGGCGTTGACGCGATGCCCGGGGCCCGCCCAGGCGCGGCTATCGGCTCGACCTCGATGCCGGGAGCGCGAGCACCGGCCGCTGGCGGCGGTGGGGTCGGTACCGGTGCGACGACGGTGGTGGCCGCGGGGATCGGCGGCGCAGCACCGGGCTTCATGACCATGAACAGCACCGCGAACCCGATGCCCAACACGGTCAGGCACCCGAGCATCCCCCACAACCATCCCGGAAGCGCGCCGCCGCGCTGAACCGCGATACGCGCCGTGTGATGTTCGGTTTCCGTCGACGGCAGCGCGCCCGAACGAGGAGGCCGCGTCGCTCCAGGGGCGCTCGCTGGGGGCCGTTCCACCATCGACGGTCACCCTAGCATGGCCAAGGGGCCGCTGTGGCCCCCTACCCGCCCGACAGCTTGCGCTTGAGCTCGGCGAGGGCGTCGTCGACGGAGCTCTGCCCCGCCAACTGGTCTAGCTTGCGCTCAGCCGCCAGCGACTCGGCGGATCGGCCGCCCAGCTCCTCGCCCAGACTGGCCTCCGCTTCCACCGCGTCGATCTTGCCCGCCATCCGGTCGAAATCGTCGAACGCCGACGTCTTTCCCGACATCGGGCTGCCCGAGCGATTCGCGCGCGCCTTGGCGCGCAACGTCCCTTGCCGGAGCTTGACGTCCTTGAGCCGGGCTTCGAGCGCCTTGAGGGCCTCGCCCAACTGGACCGCGTAGACATCTTGTTCCTGGACCGACTTCTCGGCCTCGGCGCGCTCGGCTTCCTTCTCGGCCTTGCGCTTGAGCGCCTCCTTCGCGAGCCCGTCGTCGCCGGCGCGCACGGCGGTCTCCGCGCGCTTTTGCCACTCGCCAATCTCGGCCTCGAGGTCTCCGATGCGTCGCCGCAGCCGCTTGCCTTCCGCCATCCCCTGCGCGACCTCGGTCTTCGCCTGGCGCGCGGAGTCCTCCATGTCGCGCACCATCTGATCGATCTCCTTGCCGGGGTCCTGCATGGAGTCGATCGCCTCGTTGAGGTTCGATTTGACGAGCGTGGACAGCCTTCCGAGGATTCCCATGCGGGCAAGGTTAGCGTCGCGGCCCCGAGCTGTCGATGCTAGCTTCGGCCCGTGCGACTGACGGATCTGAAGGGCCAGGGCACGGCCCAGACCGCGCTTCTGCGCGCCGTCGAGCGGGGGCACGTGGGCCACGCCTACCTGTTCGAGGGACCGGCTGGCGTCGGCAAGCGCGGCACCGCGTATGGCCTCGCGATGGCGCTCGACTGCCCGGCCCAGCCCGGCACCGGCTGCGGCGTGTGCGATGTGTGCCGGCGCATCGAGGCGGACATCCATCCCGACGTGCCGGCGTTCGCCCCGTCGGGACCCGGTGGACAGATCGTCATCGACGATGTCCGCGCGATCGTCGCGCTGGCGCGCACGCGGCCGCACGAGGCGCCGGCGCGGGTCATCATCGTCGACGACGCCGACGCGCTGAACCCGAGCGCCGCCAACAGCTTGCTCAAGACGCTGGAGGAGCCGCTTCCGCGCAACCATCTGGTGCTTTGCACGAGCGCTGCCGATCGACTGTTGCCGACGATCCGTTCGCGCACCCAGCGCATTCGTTTCCGCGCGCTCACCGACGTGGCGCTGGCGGACATCGCGCGCGCCCACAATGTCCCCGAGGAGCGGGTGGCGCTGGCGATCGCGGTGGCCGACGGCTCGGCCAAGCACATGCTGGACGCCGCAAACGCCGATGAGGCCGGAGCGCTGGGCGAGGCGCTTTCCCGGCTGCGCGCCGCGGTGACAGCGGGCGGCGCCGCAGCGGTGTTCGACTTCGCCGCCGGGGCCGCCGACCGGGACCGGGGCGACCCCGAAAAGAAGGGAGGCAAGCGGGACATCGCCGACCTGCTCACGCTGGTCGGCCGCCTCTACCGCGACGCGCTCGCGATCGCCGCGGGCGCGCCCGAGCTGGCGCCCCTCGCCGGCGCGGGGCTGGCCTCCGCCCGGGCGAGCGAGCTCTCGCGGCTCGGGCCGCGTCGGCTCGCCCGCGCGCTGGCGGCGGTGGCAAATGCGCACGAGGCCTTGATCGCGAACGTCAACCCGGTGCTGACGGTGGAGCGCCTGTTGTTCGCGCTCAAACGCGAGGAAAGAGCGGCGGCGTGAGCGGCGCCGACAGGCCCGCGCCCCGACCCGCCACCGTGAACGTGGCGGGGGTGAAGCTCCACCCGCGCGGCCGTACGATCGCCTGCGACACCGGTGAGCTGGAGCTGCGTCACGGCGAGCGGGTCGTCGTCCGGCTCGCGAATCACGACGGCAGCGACGGCGAACTGGGCACCGTCGCTGTCGGCGCAACCCGCCGCGCAGCACCTGCGCCCGAGTCGCGGGTCGTCCGGCGCGCGACGCCCGCCGACCTCGCGCAAGCGCGGGTCTCCGAACATCGCTCGGCCGAGGCGCTCGCGTTCGCGCGCGACCGCGCGGCCGCGCGCGGGCTCCCGATCAAGGTGTTCCGGGCCGAGCTGCCGCGGGGCGGGCGCGCGCTATTCACGTTCGCGTCCGAAACCCGGGTGGATTTCCGCGAGCTCGTGCGCGACCTCGCTGCCAAGTTGCACGCGCGCATCGAAATGCGGCAGGTCGGTGTACGCGACGAAGCCAAGATCCTGGGCGGCATCGGGTCCTGTGGTCGCGAGCTCTGCTGCTCGACCTTCCTTCCCCGGTTCGCGCCGGTCTCGATCCGGATGGCCAAGAACCAGAACCTGTCGCTTGCCCCATCCAAGGTCTCCGGCCAATGCGGTCGCCTCAAGTGCTGCCTCGTCTATGAAGACGCGGCCTACACGGAGGCCGCGTCTTCACTGCCCCGGATCGGGAAACAGGTCGGAACCCCGGAGGGCGTCGGTCGCGTCGGTGACGTCGACGTGCTGCGTGGTCGAGTCCGAGTGACTTTCCAGGACAAACCGCCGAAAGTGTTCGCCGCGTCCGAGCTCGAGACGACCCCGCCTCCCCCCACCGAGACCTGAACGACATGTCACGCTTTTACGTCACGACGCCGATCTACTACGTCAACGCGCAGCCGCACCTCGGCACCTTCTACACGACGGTTGTGGCGGACGCGCTCGCGCGCTACCGCCGCGCGCGCTATGGCGCCGACAGCGTATTGTTCGTGACCGGGCTCGACGAGCACGGCCAGAAGATCGAACGCATCGCCCGCGGCAAGGGGATGGACCCGCAAGCCTACTGCGACCAGATCGCGGCCAGGTTCCAGGACACCTGGAAGCGGGTCGGAATCTCCAACGACGACTTCATCCGCACCACCGAGCCTCGCCACAAGCAGGCGGTCGCCGAGATGTGGGCGCGGCTGGTCGAGCAGGGTGATCTCTACGAGGCCGAATACGACGGCATGTACTGCGTTGGCTGCGAGGAGGCCAAGACCGAGGACGACGTCGTCACCGAAGGTGATGCCAAGTTGTGCGCCATCCACCGCACGCCGGTCGAGCGGGTGAAGGAGAAGAACACGTTCTTCCGACTGTCGAAGTACGCCAGTCGTTTGCTCGAGTGGTACGACAAGACGCCTTCGCCGGTCCGGCCCGAGTCGCGCCGCAACGAGGTGCGCGCGTTCGTCGAGGGCGGCCTGCGCGACTTGTCAGTGTCGCGCCGCACGGTGAGGTGGGGCATCCCGGTCCCAGACGATCCCACTCAGGTGATCTACGTTTGGATCGACGCGCTCACCAATTATCTCACCGTGCTCGGCGGACCGAAGGCGGTCGCGCGCGGCGAGGGCAAGGGCGTGTTCTGGCGCGATGCCCACCATCTCATCGCCAAGGACATCCTCCGCTTCCACGCCGTGTACTGGCCCGCGCTGCTGATGAGCGCGGGGCTGCCGCCGCCCGCGCAGGTGTTCTGTCACGGCTACCTCAACCTGCGCGGGCGCAAGATCGCCAAGTCGATGGCGGCGACGGTCGTCGACCCGCTGGCGATCGCCGACGAGATCGGCGTCGATCCGCTGCGCTACTTCGTGCTGCGCGAGTACGCGTTCGGCGGTGACGGCGACTTCGGTTACGAGGCGCTGTTCCAGCGCTACGAGTCCGACCTCGGCAACGATCTCGGCAACCTGCTCAACCGCACGCTGTCGATGGTGCACAAGTATGCCCGGGTCGAGGCCCTGCGCAGCCCACATGCGCTGCCCGATCTCGGGGCGGGCGGGATGCGCACCGCGGTCGAGAAGGCGTGGGACGAGTTCATGCCGTCGGTGGCGCTGCAGGGTGTGTGGGTGCTGCTGAGCAAGATGAACGGTCTCATCGACGCGCGAAAGCCGTGGCAGCTCGCGCAGAACAAAGATCCGGAGCTCGACCTGGTGCTCGCCGCGTGCTGCGAGGCGCTGCGCTGGTCGGCGCTGATGCTCGCGCCCGCGATGCCGACGGCCGCGCACGAGATCCTGCGCCAGCTCGGGCGAACCGAAGACGAAGGCAGCTGGCCCAGCGACTTCCACTGGCCGGGCAGCGTGCTCGCCGAGCCGAAGCCGATGTTCCCGCGCATCGACCCCGACCGGCAGGTCGAGCTCATCGCCAAGTGGACGCCCGCGACGGCGGTGCCGGCCGCCGCGCCGGCCGCGCCCGACGTCAGCTTCGAGGACTTCAGCAAGCTCGAGCTTCGGGCGGCGAAGGTCGTGGCCGCCGAGCGCGTCCCCAAGGCGGACAAGCTGCTCAAGCTGACCCTCGACCTCGGCGGCGAGCAGCGCACGGTCGTGTCCGGCATCGCGCCCGCGTACACGCCCGAGGGAATGCTGGGACGGACGGTGGTGTACGTGGCGAATCTAGCGCCCAAGAAGATCCGCGGCATCGAATCGCGCGGCATGATCCTGGCCGCCGGCGAGGGCGAGGGGCTCGCGCTGGTCGGTCTCGATCGCGACCTCCCCGGCGGCACCCGAATCGGCTGACCTCGAATCGATCGCCCAATCGGTCGAAGTCCGCGTTTTTCGCTTGCTTTGATCCACCTCGGTCGGAGGTAATCATCAGCCGCCATGCCGACCCCGAAGCCGACCATCCCATCCGGAGCCGAACCCATCGCCGTGCGCGGCGACGGACGACTCGAGGTGCCCGACCGCCCCATCATCCCGTTCATCGAAGGCGACGGGACCGGCCCTGACATCTGGCGCGCGTCGGTGCGCGTGCTCGACGCCGCCGTGAACAAGGAGTTCGGCGGCAAGAAGAAGATCGCGTGGACCGAGGTCTACGCCGGCGAGAAGTCGAAGCAGCTGTTCGACAGCTGGCTGCCCGACGAGACGCTGGAGGCGTTCAAGACCTACTTCGTCGGCATCAAGGGCCCGCTCACCACGCCGGTCGGTGGCGGCATCCGGTCGCTGAACGTCGCGATCCGTCAGATGTTGGACCTCTATGTGTGCCTGCGCCCGGTTCGCTACTTCAAAGGCGTGCCGTCGCCGGTCAAGACGCCGGAGAAGGTCGAGATGGTGATCTTCCGCGAGAACACGGAGGACATCTACGCCGGCATCGAGTGGCAGGCGGAGTCGCCCGAAGCCAAGAAGGTCATCGCGTTCCTGCAGAACGAGATGGGGGTGAAAAAGATCCGTTTCCCGGAGACGTCCGGCATCGGTATCAAGACCGTGTCGCGCGAGGGGTCGGAGCGCCTGATCAAGGCCGCGCTCGACTACGCCATCCGCCACAAGCGCAAGAGCGTCACCCTCGTTCACAAGGGCAACATCATGAAGTTCACCGAGGGCGCGTTCCGCGACTGGGGCTACGCCCTCACCAAGCGGGACTATGCCGGCAAAGCCGTCGGCTGGGACGACTGCGGCGGAAAACCGCCGGCCGGCCAGGTGCTGGTCAAAGACTCGATCGCGGACATCACGCTGCAGCAGGTGTTGACCCGCCCCGACGAGTTCGACGTCATCGCGACGTTGAACCTCAACGGTGACTACCTCAGCGACGCGCTCGCCGCCCAGGTCGGTGGCATCGGCATCGCGCCCGGCGGCAACATCAACTACCTGACCGGACACGCGGTGTTCGAGGCGACCCACGGCACCGCGCCCAAGTACGCGAACCTGGACAAGGTGAACCCCGGTTCGGTGATCCTGTCGGGCGTGATGCTGCTCGAGCACCTCGGCTGGACGGGCGCCGCCGAGCGCATCGTGCGCGCGCTCGAGAAAACGATTTCGCAGAAGGTCGTGACCTATGATTTCGCCCGGCTGATGGACGGGGCGAAGGAAGTCGCCTGCTCCGCGTTCGGCGACGCCATCATCGGAAATTTGTAGTTTTCACCGTCAACGCACTTAGAAGGAGAGTCTCGAATGCCACGCAGGAACAAGATCGCGCTCATCGGCGCAGGCAACATCGGCGGTGAGCTCGCCGCGCTCGCGCTGCGCGAGGAGCTGGGCGACGTCGTGCTGTTCGACATCCCCGAGAAGGAAGGCGCCGCCAAGGGCAAGGCGCTCGACCTGGAACAGAACGGCGCCGTGCTGGGTCTGGATGCCGGCATCACCGGAACCTCGAACTGGGCCGACTGCGCCGGCAGTGACGTCGTCATCATCACCGCGGGCGTGCCGCGCAAGCCGGGAATGTCGCGCGACGATCTTCTCTCCATCAACCTGAAGATCATCCGCAACGTCGGCGACAACCTCAAGAAGCACTGCCCCGACGCGTTCGTGATCGTGGTGTCGAACCCGCTCGACGCGATGGTGTACGAGCTCAAGCGTGTGACCGGTTTCAAGGCCGCCAAGGTGGTCGGCATGGCCGGTGTGCTCGACGCCGGCCGATTCCAGCTGTTTCTCGCGCGCGAGATGGGTGTCGCGGTCAAAGACGTGCGCGCCATGGTGCTGGGCGGCCACGGCGACACCATGGTCCCGGTCGTCAGCTACTGCACCGTCGACGGCATCCCAGTGCGCCAACTGATCGCGGGCGACAAGCTACAGGCGATCGTGGACCGAACCCGCAACGGCGGGGGCGAGATCGTGAAGCTGATGGGGACGAGCGCGTTCTACGCACCCGCCTCGGCCGCGATCAGCATGGCGACGTCTTACCTCAAGGACCAGAAGCGGCTGCTGCCGGCGGCGGCGTATCTGCAGGGCGAATACGGATACAAGGATCTCTACATGGGCGTCCCGGTCGTCATCGGCGCGGGCGGCGTCGAGAGGGTCGTCAGCATCGAGCTGTCGGCCGACGAAAAGGCGATGCTCGACAAGTCCGCCGCTGCGGTCCGTGAGCTGATCGAAGCGTCGGCCAAGCTGTAGCGGGACCACACGTGAAGATCCACGAGTACCAGGCGAAGGACATCCTCAAGCGGCTGGGCGTACCCGTCCCGAAGGGCCGCCCGGCGTTCAGCCCCGACGAGGCCGAGGCTGTCGCCAAGATACTGATCGCCGAGACCGAGAGCGAGGTCGTCGTCGTCAAGGCGCAGATCCACGCCGGCGGGCGCGGCAAGGGCGGCGGGGTCAAGGTGGTCAAGGGCGCGCACGCGGCGCGCGAGATGGCGCAGAAGATCCTGGGCATGAAGCTGGTCACGCACCAGACCGGGCCCGGCGGCAAGATCGTGAAGCGCTTGCTCATCGAGCAAGGCGTCGACATCGCGCGCGAGCTCTACCTCGGTCTGGTCGTCGATCGCGGCGCCGGCCGCGTGGTCGCGATGGCGTCGTCCGAAGGTGGCATGGATATCGAAGAGGTCGCCGCCAAGAACCCCGAAAAGATCCTGAAGGAGCTGGTCGACCCGGTGGTGGGACTGGCAGGGTTCCAGGCGCGCAACCTGGCGTACGGGCTCGGCCTGCACGGGGCCGCGGCGAAGAACGCCGCCGAGGTCATCACGCTCGTGTACCACGCGTTCATCGCGACCGACGCGTCGTTGCTGGAGGTGAACCCGCTCGTGGTCCTCACCGACGGCCGCGTGTTGGCGCTCGACGCCAAGATGACGTTCGACGACAACGCGCTCTACCGGCAGAAGGACCTCGAGCCGCTGCGAGACCTCGACGAGGAGGACCCCGCCGAGGCCGAGGCCAAGCGCCACGACCTGTCGTTCATCAAGCTCGACGGCAACATCGGCTGCATGGTCAACGGCGCCGGCCTCGCGATGGCGACCATGGACACGATCAAGCACTTCGGCGGCCAGCCCGCGAACTTCCTGGACGTCGGTGGCAGCGCCACCGAAGAGCGCGTGACCGCCGCGTTCAAGATCATCACCGACGACCCCAAGGTGCGCGGCATCTTCGTCAACATCTTCGGCGGGATCATGAAGTGCGACACCATCGCGTCGGGCGTCATCGCGGCGGTCAAGCAGGTCGGCCTCAAGGTCCCGCTGGTGGTCCGCCTCGAGGGCACCAACGTCGACCAGGGGCGAAAAATTCTAGCCGAGTCGGGCCTCGCGGTGACGACCGCCAACGACATGGCCGACGGCGCGCAGAGGGTCGTCGCGCTCGCGAAAGGAGCGCGGTAACCGTGGCCGTTCTGGTCGGCAAGGACACCAAGTTGATCGTCCAAGGCCTCACCGGCTCGGCGGGGACCTTCCACGCCAAGCAGATGCGCGAGTACGGCACCAACGTCGTCGGCGGTGTCACGCCCGGCAAAGGTGGCCTCGTCCACGAAGGATTCCCGGTGTTCGATACCGTCGCGGAGGCGGTCGCGAAGACCGGCGCCAATGCGACCGTCATCTACGTGCCGCCGCCGGGCGCCGCAGACGCCATCCTCGAGGCGGCCCAGGCCGGCATCGATGTGATCGTCTGCATCACCGAGGGCATCCCCACGCTCGACATGGTGAAGGCCAAGCGGGCGCTGTCCGGTTCGAAGTCGACGCTGATCGGCCCGAACTGCCCGGGCATCATCACGCCGGGCGCGTGCAAGATCGGGATCATGCCGGGCTATATCCACAAGCCGGGCAAGGTCGGCGTGATATCGCGCTCGGGGACCTTGACGTACGAGGCGGCGCACCAGCTCACCAACCTCGGGCTCGGGCAGTCAACCTGCATCGGCATCGGCGGCGATCCGGTCAAGGGCATCGACTTCGTCGACGCGCTGGCGATGTTCGAACGCGACGATCAGACCACCGCCGTGCTCATGATCGGCGAAATCGGCGGCACTTCCGAGGAAGAGGCGGCCCGGTTCGTGAAGGCCAACATGAAGAAGCCGGTCGCCGCGTTCATCGCCGGCCAGACCGCGCCCCCCGGCAAGCGCATGGGCCACGCGGGCGCGATCATCAGCGGTGGCAAGGGAACCGCCGCCGAGAAGATCGCCGCGCTCAAGGAGGCGGGCATCGCCATCGCCGCGACGCCCGCCGAGCTGGGCAAGACGGTGGCAGCGCGGATTTCGTGACCTAAGAAGGGCGATCCGCGTGGAAGCCCGACGAGCTTTGCCGGTCGGGATCCAGGGTTCCCAAGGAGAGCAGACACATGGGCATCGAACGTACTTTTGGAATCGTCAAACCCGACGCCGTCGAGAAGAACGCGGTCGGCGGCGTGGTCGACCTGATCGAGAAGGCTGGGCTCAAGATCGTTGGGCTTCGGCTGGTTCGCCTGTCCGACGCGCAGGCCCGCGCGTTCTACGCCGTGCACAAGCAACGCCCGTTCTTCAACGACCTGGTGAAGTTCATGACCTCGGGCCCGGCGGTGGTGATGGCCATCGAGGGCGAGAGCGCGGTCGCCCGGTACCGCGAGGTCATGGGTCCGACCGACTCGAAGAAGGCCCCCGAAGGCACCATCCGGAACCGCTACGGCACCAACATCGAGCGAAACGCGGTGCACGGCAGCGACGGTCCCGACACCGCGAAGGCGGAGCTTGGCTTCTTCTTCGCTGGGTTGGACCTGGCCTAGCGTAGCCCCACCGCAAGAACGACCGCCGCCTTCCCTGGCCACAGCCCGGGGTCTCGTTTCTGGCGCGCGCCAAAATCTTGACGCCCGCGTCCACAAACTAAAGTATTTTTGGTCACTTGCGAATGCTCTATTATGAGGGGGACCCTCTATGACCTCTGGGCGGCGGCCGACTAGCCTAATAGCAACCAGCCTCTTCGTGCTCAGCCTGATCGCGGGTTGTCGCGATCGGCTCTACGATTTCGGCGTCGAGGTCGTCGCCGATGGCGGACGAATCGAACGGCCGTCGACGGACTTGACCTGGCCCGACGTTCCCCCGCTGCCCGACGGCGGCGTGGGTGGCAGCGGCGGACGCGGCGGAACCGCGGGCGGCGCCGGCGGCGCGAGCGGCTCGGGCGCGGGTGGCACCGGCGGCAGCATCCCGATGTGCAACAACAGCTCGCCCGACCGGCAGACCGACATCTCGAACTGCGGGACCTGTTTCAACTCGTGCCTGATGCCGAACTCGAACCCGGCGTGCGTCGCGGGCATGTGTAAATTCACCTGCTTCACCGATTTCTTCGACGCCGACGGCATCGCCAGCAACGGCTGCGAGTGCGTGAAGACCAACGCCGGCGTCGAAGCGTGTGACGCTCTCGACAACGACTGCGACGGCATGGTCGACGAAGGCTTCGATTTCATGACCAGCGTCGTGAACTGCGGCGGCTGCAACGTCCCCTGCTCGTATCCGTTCGCGACCGCGACCTGCATGAACGGCGCGTGCAAGATGGGCGCGTGCCTCCCCGGCTTCTACGATCGCGACCCGAACGTCGCGGGCTGCGAGACCTCCTGCCAGAAGACCAACGGCGGCGTCGAGATCTGCGATGGCCAGGACAACGACTGCAACGGCGTCGTCGACGACAACCCGATGGCTGCAACGATCGCGTGCCGCTCGGGTGGCGTGTGCACCGGCGTGACGCCGAAGTGCATGGGCCAGACCGGGTGGACCTGCACCTACCCGGCGACGTTCCAGGACGTCGAGAACATCGACAAAGGTTGCGACGGCCTCGACAACGACTGCGATAGCCGCACCGATGAAGCGTTCCAGATTGGCAAAGCGTGCACCGTCGGCTCTGGCCCCTGTGCCGGCACCGGGACGTGGGTCTGCGACAACTCGATGACCGGCGGCCACCGCTGCATGGGCTCGATGAAGCAGCCCGGCACCGAGGTGTGCAACGGCCTCGACGACGACTGCGACGGCAAGGTCGACGAGATCACGTCGATGTCCGACAAGACCGCCGACGACCGGCTGGTGTACTTCTCGGGCCGCAACGTCACCATGTTCGCGCACGAGGCGAGCCGCTACGACGCGACCGCCAGCGACTACGGCTTCGACTCCACGCGCCGGCCGTGCGCGGTGGCGGGGCACAAGCCGTGGTCGAACGTCACGAAGGAAGAGGCCCAGGCGGCGTGCGCGCGCATCGGCACCGGCTGGCGGCTGTGTACGGCCGCGGAGTGGGCCGACGCCTGTAATGGTTCCGGCAACACGACCTTCCCGTACGGCAACGCCTATAGCGGCACCACCTGCAACGGCTGGGATTACCCGAAGGCGGCCACCGCAACCACGCTCGCGGGCGGCGCCGCGACCGGATGTGTGTCCGACCTGTCGACGGCCAGCGGCGACGAGCTCTACGACATGAGCGGCAACGTCAAAGAGTGGGTGCTGTCGACGACGACCACCACCGGCCCGTTCGAGCTGCGCGGCGGCGCCTACGACATCGCCAGCTTCATCGACAACACCGTCGTGCCCGCGGTGCGCAAGGCGCCCGGGCTGCAGTGTGACGCATCGGTTCCTGCGCCGGCGACCGCCGTCCGACTTCCGTCGGTCGGGTTCCGGTGCTGCCTGACCGGACAGCTACCGCCGTGAAGGGAAAGCCTGCAATGAAGAAACGCATCGGTTATGGGCTGGCGTTGGTGGTGGGGCTGTTGGCCCCCGCCGCGGCCCGTGCGCAGGCGCTGCGCCCGAACATCCTGGTCATCTTCGACACGTCCGGCTCGATGCTCCAGAGCCAGGCGAACGACGGCTCGCCGCTGTGCACCGGCAACGGCACGTCGAGCCGCGTCTACCGGCTCAAGAATGCGCTGCGCGACGCGCTCGCCCAGGTCGGGACCGACGAGGCGAACTTCGGGCTCATGCGCTTCCCGCAGTTCCAGGACGCGACCGTCATGAACCAGTGCCCGCGCGGGCGCTGGATCAACACCAACACGTCGGTGGGTGGGAACATCGGCTGCCGCCTGACCACCCAGAGCACCACGACGCCTGAGACCACGTACGGCACGTGGTTCGACAACGGCATCTCGCAGGCGGTCGTCATCCCGGTGACGCTCGCGGCGACGGGTCTGCGCGCGCTGGCGTCCGGGGACTACGATCCGACCGGCGCCAACATCACCGAAATCTACAAGTGGATCGACCTCACCGACAGTGGGATGACGGGGGCGAACAACCCCGACCCCGAACTGCGCGCAATCCCCAACAACTACACGCCGCTCGGCCGATCGCTGTTTTACGCGCGGCTCTACTTCGAGAATTACGTCTACCCGAATGATCCCAAGAAGGGGTGCCGGCAGAACATCGTCATCTTCGTGACCGACGGCGCCGAGACCTGCGACACCACCAAGGCGAACGGCGCGACGCTGAACACGACCACCTGCGCGCAGACGCCGGCGGCGAGCTACGGCACGTTCCACCCCGAGGTGCAGGCCTGCTTGACCAATCACTCGACGGTCATCCCCAAGGGCATCCAGACCTACATCCTCACCGACGCGGGCCTTAGCGCGAGCGAGCAGACGACGGCGAACCTGATCGCGGCGGCGGGCGGCACCACGTCGGCCATCTTCGTGACCCTGACCGATACCGCGGCGGTCAAGCAGGCACTGGTAGACATCATCGCCAAGAACGTACCGCCGACCGAGGTGTGCAACGGCGTCGACGACAACTGCGACGGGCAGATCGACGAGAGCGTTTCGAATGCGTGCCGCATGTGTACCGCCGGCAGCGGTATCGCGGCCTGCGGGAGCTTCGTGATTGCCCCCAACAACCCCGCCGACGCGGACAACCTGAAGGCTACCGCGGCGCGCCATTGCGCGGTCGAGACCTGCAACTGTCAGGACGATAACTGCAACGGTCAAGTCGACGAGGGCCTCCCGCCCAACGCGTGCGGGCAGGCGTGTGGCTGCGCCATCCCGCCCGAGATCTGCGACGGCCTCGACAACGATTGCGACGGCGACATCGACGAAAGCTTCATGGTCGGCGCGACCTGCACCAACAACGGCGTCGGCGCCTGCCGCCGCGGCGGCCTGCTCGCCTGCAACGCCAACGGCTCGGGCACGTTCTGCGACGCGCCGACGGTGACGCCGCAGCCCGAGGTCTGCAACGGCATCGATGACAACTGCAACGGCATGATCGACGAGGGCACGCTGCCGGGCGTCGGCGAGAAGTGCGGCAATGGGCTCGGAACCTGCCAGTCGGGCACGTACATCTGCATGGCCGGCAAGCTGGTCTGCAACGCCACCGGCATGCCGCAGCCCGAGGTGTGCAACGGCATCGACGACAACTGCGACGGCGTCATCGACAACGGCACCTTCCCGCAGACCATGCAGAGGTGCCTCTGCCCGGGCGTCACCCAGGCGCAGATCGACGCGCCCAACAGCGTGTGCAAGGACGGCCGCCTCGTGTGCCGGGGGGCGATGGGCTTCGTATGCGAGGGCTGCGTGCTCCCCATGACCGAGATCTGCGACGGCAAGGACAACGACTGCGACGGCATGACCGACATGCAGGCCAAGTGCCCGTCGGGCTTCGGCTGCAAGGACGGACAGTGTGCGCGCCAGTGCGCCGGCGGCGAGTTCCCCTGCCCGGCCGGGTACAAGTGTGTCAACGACTTCTGCGTGCCGCAGCGCTGCGCCGGCGTCACCTGCCCGTCGACGCAGAAGTGCGACGAGGCGACCGGCAGCTGCGTCGACCTGTGCAACGGCGTGATGTGCCCGTCGCCCAAGAGCTGCATGCAGGGCCGCTGCCTCGACTGCAACGATCCGGAGCTCGCGTGCACGGGCGGCAAGATCTGCGTCGCGGGCGTGTGCCAGACCGACAAGTGCAAGAGCCTCAGCTGTCCCGATGGGACGTTCTGCGCGGACGGCGGATGCAAGGATCTCTGCGTGCCCGGCAAGTGCCCCGCCGGCGAGCGTTGCGCCGCCGGCCAGTGCCTACCGGACAAATGTGCGCAGGTCGCCTGCAACCAGGGTGAGTTCTGCAACCAGAGCTCTGGCAAGTGCGAAAACGATCGCTGCATCACCACCCAGTGCGGCGCCGGCATGAGCTGCGTGTCGGAGACCGACACCTGCAAGCCGGACCCTTGCCGGACGATCATCTGTCCGAGCGACTGCTGGCACTGCGGGGTGACCAGCGACGGTATCGGGACCTGCTTGCTGAACGACGACTGCCGGCCGGTTAGCAACAAGGTCGGCCAGCGCGGCGGCGGCGAGGGCTGCGCCTGCACGACCGCGGGCGAGGGTTCTGGTCAGGCGGGCTGGCTCGCGGCGCTGTTCGGGCTCGCGGCGGTCGTCAGCCGACGCCGGCGGCGAAGCCGCTGAAGGTCGGAAACCGGCGACGCGTCGAGCGTAGACCTTCGTAGACTGGCTTTGCCGGTCTACGATCATCGCGGGAGGTTCGGAACCCTATCAGGGTTCTGAAGTTCAAATTCCGCCGGCCGATTGGTCGCTGCCGCGCGCCGGGAGTATCCTTCTCGCCCGCCGTGACCGCCGCAATGCACCGAGAGACGCCTGACAGCGCCGATGCCCGTTCGCTCGGGGCGGACGAGCTCGCCCGCTGGGTGGTCGATGCGGGCGCGCCGGCGTACCGCGGGGAGCAGATCTTCCGCTGGCTGCACCGCCGTGAGATCGAGACGCTGGCCGAAATGACGAACGTCCCGGCCGAGCTGCGCGAACGGCTGGGGCGCGAGCACCCGCTGACCCCACTCGCGATCGCAGGGGTGCAGACGGCGGCAGACGGCACGCGCAAGCTGCGGTTCACTACCCACGACGGGCGCGCGATCGAATCGGTGCTGATCCCCGACGAGGATCTGGCGCGCAACAGACTCACCCTCTGCATCTCGTCGCAGGTGGGCTGCGCGCTCGATTGCCGGTTCTGCGCCACCGCGACGCTCGGGTTCGGGCGCAACCTGGGCGCGGGCGAGATCGTCCAGCAGGTGTACGGCGCGGCCGCGCTCGCCGGGCGGCGGCCGACCAACCTCGTGTTCATGGGCATGGGCGAGCCGCTACACAACTTCGACGGCGTGGCGGGCGCGCTGGAGCTGCTGCGGCACCCGTGGGGGGCGGCGTTCTCCCCGCGCCGGATGACGGTGTCGACGGTGGGGCTCGTCCCCGCCATCCACAAGCTGGCCAAGCTGCCCGCGGTCCCCAACCTCGCCATCTCGCTGAACGCCACCACCGACGAGGTGCGCAGCCAGATCATGCCCGTGAACAAGCGCTACCCGATCGCGGTGCTGCTCGACGCCGCGCGCCGATTCCCGCTCGGGCACGGGCGCCGGGTCACGTTCGAGTACGTGCTGCTCGCGGGCGTCAACGACAGCGACGCCGACGCCGATCGGCTACCGCGCTTGCTCAAGGGCATCCCGGCCAAGGTCAACCTCATCCCGTGGAACCCATTCCCGGGCCCGCCATTCGCGCGGCCGTCGGCGGAGCGCATCCGCACGTTCCAGGAGCGGGCGCGCGCGACCGGGCTCGCGGTCTATATCCGCACCCCGCGCGGCGACGACATCGACGCCGCCTGCGGCCAGCTCGCCGCCCGCGACCTCGTCAGCATCCCCAAACGGCAAGAGGGTCCCAAATAATATGGATCCGCAGCTGGCGGAGGCGCGCGATCTCGCGATCGACGCCTGCGGGCGGATCGCGGAGTTTTGGGGATTCACACGCACGATGGGCCGGACGTTCGGGCTGCTCTACCTGTCGCGCGAGCCGCTTCCCCAAGCTGAGATCCAGAGCCGGCTCGGGATCTCGGCCGGCAGCGCGTCGATGACGCTGGCGGCGCTCGGGCGCTGGGGAGTCGTCCACAAGGTGTGGGTGCGCGGCGAGCGGCGCGAGCACTACCAAGCCGAGACCGACTTCTGGAAGATGATCTCGGGCGTGCTCAACGAGCGCGAGCGGCGCGAGATCGCGGCCGCGGTCGAGGTGGTGTCGCGCGCCGAGGCGGCCGCGCGCGCGGTCGCGCAGGCGCCCGGACGCGCGCCCACGGCGGCGCGGCGCACGCGCGCCGAGGCCGACTTCGTGCTCGAACGGGTCGCGCGGCTCGGTGAGATCTGCCGGATCGGCGAGACCATGCTCGACATGCTGCTCGGGCAGCTGACGCTGGACGTGGGCCGCTTCCGCGACGTTCTCAAGGTTCCCGACCGCGAGCCCGCCGAGCCCCCACCCGTCGCCGAAGAGCCGCGCGCCCGACGCAAGCGATAGCTCGCGTGAGCGTAGCGCGGCATAGCCCCACCCCACGCGCGAAGACCCGCGTGGGGACCCCGGGCCGCGCGTAGCTCGTCGCGGGAGGTTTGGAACCCTCCCAGGGTTCCATCTTAGTAATCGGCCCAGTCGCGGCGGGCGACGATGGCTTCGAGCGACGCCGCCTCCGGGCTTCCCGGCTCGGGAACGTGACCGTATTCCCAGCGCACCTCGGGCGGCAGCGACATCAGGATCGACTCGACCCGTCCGTCGGTGCGCAGCCCGAACACGGTGCCGCGATCGTAGAGCAGGTTGAACTCGACGTAGCGGCCGCGTCGGATGAGCTGCCAGCGCCGCTCACGCTCGCCCCACGCGTCGTTGCGCCGGCGCTCGACGATCGGCAGGTAGGCATCGAGGATCGCCGCGCCGACGTCGCGAACGAACGCGAACATCGCCTCCGGATCGTCCTCGCGCGGCGAACGCGCCGCGGGCGCCGGCTGCCCCGCGGTCTGCTCGGCCCCAGCGCCCAGGTAGTCGAAGAAGACGCCGCCCACGCCACGCGGTTCGCCCCGATGGGGCAGGAAGAAGTACTCGTCACACCAGCGCTTGAACCGGGGATAAAACGTCGCGTCGGTGCGGCGGCAGCAGGTGCGCAGCGTCTGGTGGAAGTGCGCCGCGTCCTCGGGGACCACGTAGTAGGGCGTCAGGTCGGTCCCGCCACCGAACCACGACCGCGAACCGCGACGGATGTGGCGGACGTTGGCGTGCACGGTCGGGATCCGCGGGCTCTTCGGGTGGAAGATGAGCGACAGACCGTTCGCGCGGAAGTCCTCTCCCTCCCCAGGCAACGCGGCCGCCATCTCGGGCCGCAGCTTGCCGTGAACATCGGACACCGCAACGCCGGCCTTCTCGAACAGCGCGCCGCCCTCGAGCGCGCGCGTTCGCCCGCCGCCGCCCGTCGGGCGCGTCCACGCGTCCTCGCGGAAGCGGCCCCCGTCGGCCTTCTCGAGCGCAACGGTGATGCGGTCCTGCAGGTCAAGGAAGAACTCCGCGGCCCGGTCGTCGAGGTTGGTGTTCGCGTTGCTGGGCGTCTCGGGCATGGTCAAACTCGCTGGGCGGTCGGGGGCTTGAGCGCATCGATCCGTCGTTCGACGTCCCGGAAGCGCGGGTTGCGTTTGCGGAGGTTTTCGAAAAAGTAGAGTGCCTCGCGCTTGTCGCCGAGGCGTTCGAACACGGACCCGAGCAGGTAGTAGAGCTCGTGCGACTCGGTGGGCGTGGCCTGCGGCAGGTTGAGGGCCTCCTTGTAGCGCGCGACCGCCTCCCCGAGCTGGCCCTGCGCCTCGAGGCATTCGCCCATCATCGTCAGCGCGAACACCGCGCGCGAGGGATCGGGGACCACCTGCTTGAACTCGGCGATGGCGGCGTCGTAGAGACCCATCTGCTTGTAGGCGATCCCGAGATCGCCGTGCGTGCCCGGGTCGGCGCTCTCCGACACGCTGAGCTTGGCGATGGGCGCGACGTGCGACGGCGCGTCCCCACCACCCGGAATCGCGCCCGGGAGCGGTTTGTCGAGCGCGTCGATCACGGTGCGTTTGGCCGCCAGCTTGGGATGACCGGGGAATCGCTCATCGAGCTCGTCGAGCACCGAGCGCGCCTCCTCGACCAGCGACTGCTCGAGGAAGAAGTCCACCTGCTCGATCTCCTCGGTGACATCGCCGCGTTCGGCCGCCGGCGAGGCGGTGGGCACGAACGCCTCAGGAACGCGGCCCAACACCCCGGCCGCCTCCACGGAGCTCGGATCCAGGCTGAACGCGCGCTCCGCGACACCGGCAGCGTCGGGATCCCCCTCGGCGGCCAGGTGGGTCGCCAGGGTTGCGAGCTCCGCCGCGGCTTCCTGGCGGCGTCCCAGGTGGTCGAGCACGTGCGCCAGCCGCTCGCGCGCCCCGCGGTGGTGCGGGTAGTGGGCAAACACGCGCCGCAGGTGATCCACGGCGCGCTCGGCGAGCCCGTACTTCACGAACACGTCCGCCTCCGACAGGATGCGCCCGACGTCGGTCGCGAGCGTCGGAATCAGACCCGAGATGCCGACCCCGACCGGCGGCGGCGTCTCTGCCAGCCCCGACAATCCCGAAACCGACACGTCGAAGGACGGCAAAGGCGCCGGCGTCGCCAGCACGCCGCTGGCCACCGCCGTCGACGGCAACCGCACCGGCAGCGGCGGCGGCGTCTCCCTCGTACGTACCGCGTTCACGGGGATGCCGAGCCGGGTGGCGAGCTCGCGGGTCTCGCCGTCGGTTGGATCGAGCGCGAGTGCCGCCCGCACGCACGCGTCGCGCTCGTCCGCCCGCCCGGCGGCGTCGTGGATCTCGGCCAGCTCGCGCCATACCGAGATGGCCTTGGACGGATCGAGCTGCGCCAGCGCCTCGGCCAGCAGCGCTACGTTCTCGGGATCCCGTGGTTGTGCGCGCAGCGGCCCCTGTAGCTTGGCGAGCGCGAGCCGCGGGTTGTGTCGCGTGACGTACGCCGCCGCCAGCTCGCGCGCCACCCCGTGGTCCTCGGGGCGGTGGAACAGCAGGCGCTCGGCGACGCGGACGAACTCGTCGCTGCGGCCCTGATTGCGCAACTGGTCGGCGGCGCGGCGGAGCTCGTGGATCGCCTCGTCGACCGCACCGCACTGTGAAGCGGTCTCCGCCAGCTTGATGCGCGAGACCACGTTGTCGGGGTGCAGGCCCACGATGCGCCGCAAAGATGGCAGCGCCTCCGGGGCCCGCCCGGCCGCGACCAGCTCGGCGGCCGCGGTCTCGAGCTCGCGCAGCGCGTCCGCCACCCGGCCGAGCTGGCGGTACGCGTCGCCCAGCCGCTCGCGCACTTGCGGTTGCGGCCCCGGCGTCAGCTTGAGCACGCTGCGGTAGACCGTCACCGCCTTCTGCACGAACCCTTGCGCGACGTAGATCTCGGCGGTGCGCAGATAAATGTCGCGCGCCTGCGTCAGCGCGCCGCGTTGCGCGTAGATCTCCGCCATCTTCAACCAGGTGCGGGTGTCGTTCTCGTCGGCCTGGACGACCCGAGCAAACTCCTCGAGCGCCCGATCGTGCTGTCCCTTTTCCAGGAACTTCTGGGCCGCCGCGAGGCTCTTGTCCTTCTTGCTGAGCACGGCCAACCCCAGTCTAACCCCAGGAAAGCCCGTCGCGGGAAGGGGTTACATGCGTTCGACGAGGTGAGTGTCCATCCGGCCGGCCACGTAGTCCTTGTTGGAGAGCAGCCTGCGGAAGAAGTCCAGGTTGGTCTTGCAGCCCTCGACCACGAACTCGGCGAGCGCGCGCCGCAACCGCGCCAGCGCCGCCGGCCGGTTCTCGGCCCGGACGATCAGCTTGGCGAGCAGCGAATCGTAGAACGGCGGCACCAGGTAATTGTTGTAGATGTGGGTGTCGACGCGGACGCCGATGCCGCCCGGCAGGTTGAGCGCGGTGATGCGGCCCGGCGACGGCGCGAACGTGACCGGATCCTCGGCGTTGATGCGCACCTCGATGGCATGGCCGCGGGGACGAATGTCGGCCGCCAGCTTCAGCGGGTCTCCCGCCGCGAGCCGCATCTGCTCCTTGACGAGGTCGATCCCGAACACCTCCTCGGTGACGGTGTGCTCGACCTGAATGCGGGTGTTCATCTCCATGAAGTAGAAGTTCTTGTCCTCGTCGAGCAGGAACTCGTGCGTGCCGACGGTCTCGTAGCCGATGGCCTCGGTGGCCTTGCGCGCGACCCCGAGCAGCTTCGACCGCCGCGCGTCGTCGAGCGCCACCGACGGCGCCTCCTCGACCAGCTTCTGATGGCGGCGCTGGATCGAGCACTCGCGCTCGCCGAGCGCGATCGCGCGCCGACCGTCGCCCAGCACCTGTACCTCGACGTGGCGCGGGCGGCTGATGAAGCGCTCGAGGTACACGGCCGGGTTGCCGAACCCCGCCTGCGCCTCGCTGCGCGCCGCCGCCAGCTGCGCCGATAGCCGCGACTTGTTCTCGACTATCTTCATGCCCCGCCCGCCACCGCCCGCCGTCGCCTTGATGATGACCGGCAGGCCGATGCGTTCGACCGCCTCCTCCGCCTGGTTGTCGGTCTCGATCACGCCCGTGCCCGGCAGCGTGGGCACGCCCGCCTTTTCCATCGCGGCGCGCGCCGAGACTTTGTCTCCCATGAGGCGCATGACCTCGGGCCGCGGCCCGATCCACTTGAGCCCGCAGCGCTGGACCACCTCCGCGAAGTGCGCGTTCTCGGCCAGGAACCCGTAGCCGGGGTGGACGGCGTCGGCGCGCGACACCTCGGCGGCGCTGATGATCGCCGGCACCGACAAGTAGCTCTGGCGCGCCGGCGGCGGCCCGATGCACACCTTCTCGTCGGCGAACCGGACGTGGAGCGCATCCGTGTCGGCGGTGGAGTGAACCGCGACCGAGCGGATGCCCATCTCGCGGCATGCCCGAATCACCCGCAGCGCGATCTCACCGCGGTTGGCTATGAGGACCTTTTTGAACATGTCTCAGTGATGGGGGGACCGCCCGGCGCCTTTCGCGCCGACACCAGATTCGACGTCAACCGGCGCCTCTGCGTCCCCCCCAACCCCCGCTGATCGTTCGGGCAAGCCCGATCGCTCAGCCACTTCGACGCCGCGCGCGCCTGCGGTTAGCTGCATGCGAAGGGTTAGCTTTTCGTCAGACGGAAGAGGTGCTGCCCGTACTCCACGTGGGCGCCGTTTTCGACCAGGATCTCGACGATCTTCCCTTCTGCTTCGGCCTCGATTTCGTTCATCAGCTTCATCGCCTCGACGATGCAGACGACCTGGCCCTTGCGCACCGACTGGCCCGCCTCGACGAACGTCGGCGCCTCGGGTGAGGGCGCACGATAGAACGTGCCCACGAACGGCGAGCTGATGAACGCCGAGCTCTCGTCGCCCGCCGCCTCGACCGCCGCCGGCGGCGACAGCGCGATCGGCCGCCCCGCGGGGGCCAGCGCCGTGCGCGGGACGAAGTCGCCGGTCTCGCGCCGGATGCGGACGCGCTCGCCTTCGGACCCGTGGAAAACCTCGATCTCCGCGAGGTCGAACTCGGCCGCGATGCGGGCGAGCACGCGCACCGACTCGAACTCGCCGTCGTCGCCGGTGGGCTTACCCGAGCTCACGACCTTGAGCGATGCAGGCGCAGCCTTGGTCTTGGCGTCTCGTTTTTTCATGATCCTCGCATCACAGGTCCGCACGCAGCGCCGGGGCGGAGACGCGCATCAGGTAGCGGGTCTTGCCCAGGCTCCCACCCGGCAGGATGGCGCACGCAAGAAAGTACTCGGACGTCAGCACCCGGACCACGAGCGTCAGCGCTTCGGCGCGCAGCGTGAACTCCTCGAGCGCGCCCGCGTCCAGCGACTGCAGCGTGCGGCGCGTCTGCGAGATGAGATGTGCGAACTCCATCGCCAACGTCAGGATGTCGGGCAGCGTACGGCCGCCGCTGCGATCCGGGGGCTTGGCGTACGAGTCGATGCTGATGCCATCGAAGCCCATGAGCACGGCCGCCACGCCGCCGTCGAGGCGATCGACCAGGCTCTTGATCTGCTCGTGGAACGGTCCGCCGGCCATGTGCCCTTGGGCTTGTACTCGCTCGGGATTCAGGGTGTCAAGATCCGGGCCATCCGAGATGTGCGGCGATGTCGGAGGGTGGCAGGTCGATGAAACGCGTCTCGCCCGGTCTCGGGACGCACACGAACCGGATGGTTTCTCCGCGCCGCTTCTTGTCGACCAGCATGCCGGCCAGCGCGTCGCGGTCGAGACGGCGCTCGAAATCGACCGGTAGCCCGAGCCGAGTCAACAACGCGCGCGCGCGGTCGACGAGCGCCTCGGGCCCGACGCCCAGCACCGCGCCCAGCCGCAACGCCGCGACCATCCCCAGCGATACCGCCTCGCCGTGCAGAAGCGCGTAGTTCGACGCGGCCTCGAGCGCGTGCCCGACGGTGTGGCCAAAATTGAGAATCGCCCGCCGGCCGCTCTCGTTCTCGTCGGAGGCGACCACGTCCGCCTTCACGCGCACCGAGCGGACGATGAGGTCGATGACCAGCGCGGGTGGCAGCTCGCTGGGCGCGCGCTCGAGCAACTCGAGCAGGTCGGGGTCGGCGATGAAGCCGCATTTAACCACTTCCGCGAGGCCCGCCGTGCGTTCGCGCAGCGGCAGGGTGTCGAGGAACGCGACGTCCGCGATCACCGCGCGTGGCTGATGAAACGCGCCCACCAGGTTCTTGCCCGCAGCCAGATCCACGCCGGTCTTGCCGCCCACCGATGCGTCCACCATCGCGAGCAACGTGGTGGGCAGCGACGCGAATGGGATCCCGCGCAGGTAGATCGCCGCCGCGAACCCTGCGTGATCGGTCGCGGCGCCGCCGCCGATGCCGAGAATCGCGGCCCGGCGATCGAACTGCTTCGCCGCCAGCCATTCCAGCGTGCGCGCCATCTCCGTCAGGTTCTTGCAGGCCTCGCCCGCGCGCAGCGCGAACCGCTCGACCCGTGGCAACCGCTGCGCCAGCGCCTCGACGATCGGCGCTACCCGCGGCGACCGCTCCGCGAGGTCGGCGTCGATCAGTACGGCGACACCGGTCGGCGCCGGATCGAACGCGGCCGCCAGCGAGTCGGCGAGCGCGTCGGCGGAGAACGTCCCGACGCGCACGTCGTAGCTGCGAGCGCCGAGCTCGACCCGAACCGTCTCGCTCACTGTCGCCTCCCCGCGGCCAGCTGCCGCATGACTTCGTCCGCGACCTCTCCGGCGCTGCGACCGTCGGTTGCGACCCGCAGCTCCGCGCGGGCATAGAAGGGCTCGCGCGCCGCCAGCAGCGACCGCGCCGCGGCCAGCTTGTCGAGCTGACGGTCCAAGAGCGGCCGCCCGGAGGCGTCGCCCGCCCGCCGCACGGCCTCCTCGGCCGAAACCGTCAGCGCGATGACGCGGCCCGCCTCCAGCATCACCGCCAGGTTCTCCTCGCGGCACGCGGCCCCCCCGCCGGTCGCGAACACGGTCCGCCGACGGCCAGCCGCCTTCCGCACGGCCTCCGATTCGCGCTGCCGAAACCCCGCCTCGCCGTGAATCGCAAACATCTGCGCCACGCTCGCACCCGCGCCCGCGGCGATGACGTCGTCGAGGTCGGCGAAGTCGAAACCCAGCCGCTCGGCAACGAGCTTTCCGACGGTGGTCTTGCCCGAAGCCATGAATCCGACGAGGAAGATGGGAGCGTCCGAGGGGGTAGCAGGCACCTGGCAGGAATTTACTATGAAGGGGGGACCGCCCGGCGGGCGCTGGACAGGCAAATTTTTTGCCCCGGGTCCGGTCCGGCGTTCTACTGGAATCATGAGCGTAGAGGTCGACCGCCCCACCCTGCCGTGCAACGTCTGCGGGGCCGCCGTCACCGAGCTTCGACGCGGTCGATGCTGGGGGTGCTACAGCCGCTGGGCGGACTCCCGCCCGGTGGGCCGGGGCGCGGCGTGCACCGTCTGCGCCGAGAAGCGGCGCCTCCAGCTCAAGCTGGTCGAGCTCAAGGGCCGCAGCCTCCCGTTCTGCCATGGCTGCGCGGCGCTCTTGCTGCGGCTGCTCGAGGTGCCCGACACGATCGATGAGCTGCGCCACGTCCTGCGTCGCGAACGGCGCGAGCTGGATCGCCGTAACGGCAAGCTGGACCAGCGGATTTTCCCCCGCGAACGCCGCGTGGGCGAGCGTCGCGGACCTTCACGCGACGCGTTCGCGGACACCGACCCGCGCATCCGGATGCCCGAGTACGACGACCTCATCATCGAGCTCAAGGAGAACGAGATCGAGCCTGTCGAGCAGACGACGGTCAAGGCCAAGCCCACTGCCGATCCGCCGCCCGTTCCTTCGGAGACTACCTAAACGGTAGGTTCCTTCGGAGACTACCTAAACGGTAGGTTCCTTCGGAGACTACCTAAACGGTAGTTCGACCTTCCAGCTCTTGCCTTCCTTGACGGTGCGGATCGGCTGGCGATCGCCACCCGCCGAGTACACCTCGACCTCCGCCTCGGTGTCGTCGCGGCGCAAGAGGCGCATCCCCGCGGGCTCCCACGCCGGCGGTAACCAACCGACGGTGACCAGATCCTCGGGGCGAAGCACGCGTGTGCCGCCGGTGCGGCGCGCGACCGCGAGCAGCCCGTCGACACGAGCGCGGGTGCGGGGCCCGAGCCGGCCGTAGACCGCCGCGCGGTCGCCGCTGCGGGAGGCAGCGATCAACGACCGCACCGCCGCTTCCGGATTGGTGGCGTCGTCGCGGCCGCCGCACGCGAGCACGCCCAACGCCGCCGCGGGCAGCAGCCCGCGCGCCCAGCGTCGGATCATGCGGGAACCGCCGATCCGGAGAGCCCGATCCGCGCGTGGACCTTGGCCATGGTCTCGCGCGCGACCTCGCGCGCGCGGGTCGCACCGCGCGCGAGGATGTCGTCGACGCCCGCGGGATCTGCACGCAGCGCCTCGGCGCGGGCACGGATGCGCCCGAGGTCGACCTTCACGCCTTCGAGCAACACCTTCTTGCAGTCGATGCAGCCGATTCCCGCGGTCGTGCACCCGGTGTGAACCTCCGCCTGGCGGGCGGCGTCCGAGAAAAACTTGTGCAGCGTGTAGATGTTGCACTTCTCGGGCGTCCCGGGGTCGGTGCGCTTGACCCGTGCCGGGTCGGTCGCCGCCGTGCGCAGCTTGTCCCAGATCGCGGCGTCGCTCTCCGACAGCGCTATCGTGTTGCCCAGGGTCTTCGACATCTTCGCCTGCCCGTCGAGGCCGAGAATCTTGGGCGTCGACGAGAACAGCGGCTGCGGCTCCGCGAACGTCTCGCCGAAACGGGCGTTGAACCGGCGGACAATCTCGCGCGCGAGCTCGAGGTGCTGGCGCTGGTCCTCGCCCACCGGGACCCGGGTCGCGCCGTAGAGCAGGATGTCCGCCGCCTGCAGCACCGGGTACATGAACAACCCGGCGTTGATGTTGTCGGGTTGGTGCTCGGACTTGTCCTTGAACTGGGTCATCCGCCCGAGCTCCCCGAACGGCGTCACCGACGCCAGCACCCACGCGAGCTCGGTGTGCTCGGGGACCGCCGATTGCAGAAATAGCGTCGCCTTGTCCGGATCGACGCCGCACGCGAGCAGATCGATGGCCATCGCCCGCGCGCGCGCCGGCATCGCGGCCGGATCGTACGGCTGGGTGATCGCGTGGTAGTCGACCACCGCATAGAAGCACCGGTATCGTCCCTGCAACTCCACCCAGTTGCGGACCGCGCCGAGGTAGTTGCCGAGGTGTAGCTCGCCCGAAGGCTGTATCCCGGAAAACACAGTCTCTGTCGTCACGCGTCCTTGTTAGACGTCGCGATGACCGAGGTCAAGCTCACAGGTCCGCTACTTGGCGCCCGGTCCGCTCCTTGCTTGGGTGGGGGTTCACGGGTAACAATCTTGCCCGAGGAGAGTCGATGAAAAGCCTTCCGTGGTTGGGAGTTCCTGCGCTGGCCCTGGTACTTGCACCTCTCGCCGCAGGCTGTTACGTGCGCACGGCGCCGCAGCCCGTCACGGTGAGCGGTGGCGTTTATGTGCCCCCGTCCGGCGATTACGCCACGGTGTATCCGACCGCGCCGGCTCCGGAGCCCATCCCGGAGTACCGCCCCGCGCCTCCCGGCTATGGCTATTCCTGGGTTGATGGGTACTGGGATTGGACCGGCTACGACTGGAGCTGGAACAGTGGCTACTGGATCCCCGAGCGCTCGGGCTTCCTCTACGTGGCGCCCCGCTATGTGTTCCTGGACGGGCGCCCGGTCTACTACCGCGGCTACTGGCAGGGTGGCGGCGGGTACCGTGAGTACGGCTACGGCGGCTGGCGTGGACAGCCCGCACCCACCTGGCGAGGCACCCCGCAGACCGCGCCGACCGTTTGGCGCACGCAGCCCGATCACAACAACTGGCACGGCGGCACCGCGCCCGGTTGGCGTGGCAACGCAACCGCACCACCCCCGGCGACGCCGTCGACCGGATGGCGCGGCAACGCTACAGCACCACCGCCCGCGCCGGCGACCGGCGGCTGGCGTGGCAACACGACCGCGCCCCCACCCGGGCCAGCTCCCGCGACGGGTTGGCGCGGCAACACGGGCGGCCCAGCAGCCCCCCCGCCCGCGGCCCCGGCGCCCGCGGTCAGCGGTGGCTGGCGAGCGAATCCGACGGCGCCCGGCGCCACCCCGGCCCCGACCCCGGGCTGGCAAGGTGGCGCGACCGCGCCTGGTACGGCGCCGTCCGCGCCGGGCTCGGCAGGCGGCTGGCGGCCCGCGCCGACCGGCCCGTCTGCGCCCGCCACCGGTGGCGGTTGGCACCCCGCGCCGGGCTCGCCGTCGGCGCCCACGGCCACACCGACGCCCGCCCCCACGACGGGCGCCCCGACCACTGGCGCCCCGACCACTGGCGGCGGCTGGCGCCCGCCCGCGGGGGCGGCTAGCGGCTGGCAGACGACCCCAGCCCAGCCTGGCAACGCTCCCGGCGGGGGCGCGACGCCGCCCGGCGCCGCCTGGCGTCCCGGACCGGCGGCCCCCCCCTCGGCCGGCTGGCGGCCCAACACGCCGCCGCCCCAGCCGTCGTCTGGGCCCCGACCCGGTGTGGCGGGCGGCAACCCAGGCGCGGCCCACCCCTCCGGCGGCATGGCCGGCGCCGGCAGCGCCCACGGCGGCGGCACGGTCGCCGCCCCGCGCCCCAGCATGACACCGGGCAGCCCCCGCCCCGCCCCCCCCGCCCCCGCGGCCGCAAACCCCCGCACCCGCAAGCACTAACCAGATCCGGCTGGTTGATCGGAGGCGGGCATAGCCGCACCCCACTGCCCGCCGGAGACGCCGCCCGTCGAGCAGGATCCGCCTGCGGCTCTCGTCGCGCGGGGTGGGTCCGCGGGAGGGGCCTGCCCCTCCCGCGAGCGCCGAAGGCGCGTCGACTGCCCTCCCTCGAAGCGCCCGGAGGGCGCGCCCCTAGAGGATGTACTGCGAGAGGTCCTCGTCCTTGAGGATGCCCGAGAGTCGGTCGCGAACGTAGGCGGCGGTGATCGGAATCGTCGTCTGGCCGAGCTCGGGAGCCTCGAAGGCGAGGTCGTCGAGCACACGCTCCATGATGGTGTGCAGCCGGCGGGCGCCGATGTTCTCCATCCGTGAGTTCACGAGCGTTGCGATGTGCGCGATCTCGGCGACGGCATCGGCCTGAATGTCGAGCGTGACCTTCTCGGTCGCGAGCAGCGCGGTGTACTGCTTGGTGAGCGCGTTCTCCGGCTCGGTGAGGATACGGACGAAGTCCTGATCCGACAGCGACTCGAGCTCGACCCGGATCGGGAACCGGCCCTGCAGCTCGGGAATGAGGTCCTTGGGCTTCGCGACGTGAAAGGCTCCGGCGGCGATGAACAGCACGTGGTCCGTGCGCAGCGGCCCGTACTTGGTCGAGACCGTCGAGCCCTCGACGATGGGCAAGAGGTCGCGTTGCACCCCCTCGCGTGAGACGTCCGGCCCTCCGTGGCCGCCGCTTTCGCGGCCGGCAACCTTGTCGATCTCGTCGATGAAGATGATGCCGGCTTGCTCGGCGCGCCGGAGGGCGTCCTTCTGAAGCCGCTCGACGTCGATCAGCTTGTTGGCTTCCTCGTCGGTGAGCGTCTCGAGCGCTTCGGGCAGCGGAAGCCGGCGCCGCTTCGTTCGCCGCGACCCTTGCGGCATCATGTCGCGCAGGTTCAACACCATCTCTTCCATCCCGGTCCCGGAAAACACGTCGATGACGGAAGCGGGTGCGTCGGAGGTATCGATCTCGACCATGCGGTCGTCGAGCTTGCCCTCGCGTAGCAACCGTCGGAGGTTCTCGCGGGTGGCGTTGTCGACGGCGGGAGAAACGTCGGGGGCGGAGCCGGGGGCCACGGTGGGCGCGCCCGGGCGGGTGCGCGGCGGCGGCGGCAGCAACACGTCGAGCAGGCGTTCCTCCGCGTTTTCACGAGCGCGCGGCCGGACGCGCTCCCGCTCCTCTTCGCGCAGCATCGAGACCGCGGTCTCCGCGAGATCGCGCACCATCGAATCGACGTCGCGGCCGACGTAGCCGACCTCGGTGAACTTGGACGCCTCCACCTTGACGAAGGGCGCACCGGCCAGCCGGGCCAGGCGACGCGCGATCTCAGTCTTTCCGACACCGGTCGGGCCGATGAGCATGATGTTCTTGGGCGCGATCTCGTCACGCATCGGCGGCGGTACCTGCTGCCGCCGCCAGCGATTGCGCAGCGCGACCGCCACCGCGCGCTTGGCGGCCTTCTGCCCGACGATGTAGCGGTCGAGCTCCTCGACGATCGCCCGCGGCGTCAGATCCTGCGCGCGCGTGGCCATCACAGCTCCTCGAAGCTGCGGTTCGCGTTGGTGTAAATGCAGATGTCGCCCGCGATCGCGAGCGATCGCTCGGCGATCTCACGCGCCGACAACGTGCTCGCGCCCAGCAGCGCGCGCGCCGCGGCCAGCGCGTAGGGTCCGCCCGATCCGATCGCGGCGGCATCCCCGTCGGGCTCGATGACGTCGCCGGTTCCCGACAAGAGCAGCGTCTTTTCCCGGTCCGCCACCAGCAGCAACGCCTCGAGGCGGCGGAGCACGCGATCCGTCCGCCAGTCCTTGGCCAGCTCGACCGCCGCCCGGGTGAGGTTGCCGCCGAACTCCTTGAGCCGCGACTCGAGCTTCTCGAACAGCGTGATGCCGTCGGCCGCCGAGCCCGCGAACCCCGCGACGAGCTTTCCGTCCTGCAGTCGGCGAATCTTACGCGCCGACGACTTGACCACCGTGTTCCCCATCGTGACCTGCCCGTCGCCCGCGATGACGACGCGGCCGTCGCGCCGTACCGCGAGCACCGTGGTCGAACGGATGCGCTCCCGGGTCACGACGCGTTCCTGGCCCGCGGGTGGGCCTTGTCGTACGTGGCCATGAGATGGTCGATGTCGACGTGGGCATAGCGCTGGGTCGTGCGCAGGCTGGCGTGACCTAACATTTCTTGGATGGAGCGTAGGTCGGCCCCTTCACCGAGCAGGTGGGTCGCGAAGCTGTGGCGAAGCGCATGGGGCGAGACCCGCGGCGTTCCGGTCGCGATCTCCCGCTGCGCCAACACCCGGCGGACGCTGCGTGGGTCGACCCGTCGGCCGCGCCCGGTGACAAACAGCGCCGCCGCATCGACCCGGCCGCGCGCGGCCGCGAACCGCGCCGGACGCGTGGACGTGTACACGGCGAGCGCCGCGCACGCCTTGCGGCCGAGGGGAATCAGGCGGTCCTTTCGGCCCTTGCCCTGGCGAACGCGCACGCTCGCATGCCCGCCGTCGGTCTCGACGTCGCCCACGTCCAGGTTGCACGCCTCCGAGACCCGCAGCCCCGCGCCATAGATGACCTCGAACAGCGCGCGCTCGAACGCGAGCTGTTCATTGACCTGCGCCGTCGCGTCCGGACGGGGGCCGTCGCCTTCCAACAGGCGCCCTACCTCTTCCTTGCCGAGAAACGCGGGCAGGCGCTTCGCGCGTTTGGGCGCGCGGATCGCCCCCACCGGACTCGACTTGGTCAGGCGCCGGCGCATGCACAGGCGAAAGAACGCGCGCAGCGACGACAACTTTCTCCCGATGGTCACGGCGTCGTTCCGTCCATGAAGCGAGGCAAGGTAGGAGCGGCACAGCACGACGTCAAGCTCGGCGAGCTCGGGGGCTCGGCCGAGAGTGTCGCGCGCGAATCCGACCAGCTCGTCCACGTCGTGAAGATAGCCACGCACGGTGTGCGCGGAGGCCCGCTTCTCGGCGGTCAGGTGCTGGCGAAACGCGGCTATCGCGTCATCCATGGCCGCGCGATCGTAGCGCAGCCGGCGCCGTCGCGCGAATCGCTCGTCGGATCGGGTAACCTCGACGGTTCGTGACGACTTCCGTCCAACCTGCTTGCGCGCTCTTCGGCCAGTGCGGCGGCTGCCAGCTGCAACATCTCGACTACTCGAAGCAACTGGCGATCAAGACCGAGGCGGTGCGTCGGCTGTTCACGGACGCTCCGGTCGAGCCCTGTATCGCCTCCCCGGCGACGTACGGCTACCGGTCCAAGCTGACGCCGCACTTTCCCCGCCCCCGCCCCGATCGCGCGCCCGTGATTGGGTTCCTCCGCGACGGCCGCCGCGAGACCCTCGACGTGCCTGCTTGCCCGATCGCCACCCCAGCGGTGAACGTGCGCCTCGCCGAGCTGCGCGCGGAGGTGCTCGCGCGCTGGTCGAGCTACCGGCGCGGCGCGACGCTGCTGGTGCGCGAGGCGGCGTCCGGCGTCACGGTCGATCCGCGCGCGGTGATCACCGAGCGGGTCGGCGATCTCGAGCTGCAATTCGCAGCCAACGATTTTTTTCAGAACAACCCGTTCCTGCTGCCTCGGCTGGTGGCGGAGGTCGCGGCGCAGGCGGCGTCGCACGGCGCGCGTTTCCTGATCGACGCCTACTGCGGCAGCGGCCTGCTCGGGCTCGCGGCGTCGCCGCGGTTCGAGCGCGTGCTGGGCGTCGAGGTCAGCGAAACCGCGGTGCGCTGGGCGCGCGACAACGCCGCCCGCAACCACCGCGACAACTGTACGTTCATCGCCGCCGACGCCACCGCCGTGTTCGCAGACGTCGACTTCCCGGCGAGCGCGACCGCGGTCATCGTCGATCCGCCACGCAAGGGTTGCGGTCCGGACTTTCTCACGCAGCTCTCGCGCTTCGCGCCCGCCACCATCGTCTACGTGTCGTGCAATCCAGAGACCCAGGCCCGCGACCTCGACCTCCTCCGGCCGGCGTACCGCTGCGTCCGGATCCAGCCGTTCGACATGTTCCCGCAGACCCGCCACGTCGAGGCGGTCGCGACGCTGGTGGCCACGGCCGCGAATTAGCCGCTCTCGCGCGAAACGCGAGTGTGCGGCTACTTACTGCAACAATTTCCCAGGCTAGGCCGCCGCCGGAGGCTCGCCGCCGTCCGCCGCCTCGGGCGACTCCCCGTCGGTGGAGTAGCCGCAGCCCTCGCTGATGCAACGGATGCGCGTGCCCGCGCGACTCACCTTTTGAACCACGAACTTGGCGCCGCAGTTGGGGCACGGCTGCGGCAACGGGCGATCCCACGACACGAACTCGCATGCGGTCTTGGAGTAGTTCGAGCAGCCGAAGAACACCTTGCCCCGCCTCGAGCGCTTCTCGGTGAGATAGCCGCCGCAGCCCGGCCTCGGGCAGTCGACGCCGAGGGACAGCGGGCTCGTGGTCTTGCAGTCCGGGTAGCTCGAGCATGCGAGGAACTCGCCGAACCGCCCGCGGCGGATCACCATCGGTGATCCGCAGGTCGGGCAGATCTGATCGGACGGGCGGGTGCTGGGCACGATGGTCAGCGACCCGTCGGCGTTGCGCGTGTACTCCTTGGTGTTGCGGCAGTCGGGATAGCCGGAGCAAGCGAGGAAGTGCCCGTTGCGGCCCCACTTGATGACCATCGGCTTGCCGCACTTCTCGCAGACCTGATCGGTGGGCTCCTCCTCGCGCTTGACGTCGCGCATCTCGATCTTCGCCTTCTCGAGATCCGCCTTGAACGGACCGTAGAAGGTCGTGAGCAGCTGCACCCAGTCGGCCGAGCCTTCCTCGACCTGGTCGAGCTGCTCCTCCATCTGCGCGGTGAAGTCGGTGCTGACGATCTCCGGGAAACTCTTGACCAAGAGACCGTTGACCATGCTCCCGAGCTCGGTGGGGTGCAGCCGGCCTTCCTTCTTCTCGGTGTAGCCGCGGTCCTGAATCGTCGAAAGGATCGCCGCGTAGGTGGACGGGCGGCCGATGCCTTTCTCCTCGAGCTCCTTGACCAGCGTCGCCTCCGAGAACCGCGGCGGCGGCTGGGTGAAGTGCTGTTCCGGCTTGGTCTCGAGCAGCTTGAGCGCCTCGCCCTCGCGGACTTCGGGCAGCGCCGTGCTCTCGTCTTCGTTGGCGGCGTCCTCGACGGTCTCCGCGTACACCGACAAGAAGCCGGCCAGCTTCATCACCTGGCCGGTGGCGCGCATCTCGACGCGGCCGGCGTCGATCTCGATCGACGTCTGGTCGAACACCGCCGGCACCATCTGGCAGGCCACGAACCGGTTCCAGATCAGGGTGTAGAGCCGCAGCAAGTCCTCGGACTCGCGCTCGTCGCGCCCTCCCCCCTTCCCCCCCGCCCAAGCCGCGCGGACCGACTCCGGATCGTACTTGAGCGAGGTCGGACGGATGGCCTCGTGCGCGTCTTGCGCGCTCTTCTTGGTCTTGTAGACGACAGGCTCCGCCGGAAGCAGCGCGGCCCCGTACTTGTCGGCGATGTAGGCGCGCGCCTCGGTCACGGCGTCGTCTGACAGCCGGGTCGAGTCGGTGCGCATGTACGTGATGAGGCCGACCGGGCCCTCATCGCCCATCTCGACGCCCTCGTAGAGCCGTTGCGAGAGGCCCATCGTCCGCTTGGGAGAGAACCGGAGCTTGCTCGACGCTTCCTGCTGCAGCTTCGAGGTGATGAACGGCGGGGGCGGGTTCTTGCGCCGCTCCTTGCGCTCGACGCCCGCGACCCGCAGGGACGCGGCCTTGACGATATCGACGACCTCGCGGGCCTGGCCCTCGTGCACCATCTCGAACTTCTTGCCGTCGAGCTTGGCGAACTTGGCGGTGAACGGCGGCGGCGCCTCACCCTCGACCTGCGCCTCGACCGTCCAGTACTCCTGCGGGCGGAATGCCGCGATCTCGGCCTCACGCTCGACCACCAACCGCACGGCGACCGACTGCACGCGCCCGGCCGACAGTCCGCGCTTGACCTTGGTCCACAGCACCGGGCTGATCTGGTAACCGACCAGACGGTCGAGGATGCGCCGCGCCTGCTGCGACTCGAACTTTTTCAGGTCGAGCTCCATCGGCCGCGCGATCGCCTCGTTGATCGCCTTTTTGGTGATCTCGTTGAACAGCACGCGCTGGATGTTGGGGTTCGATTCGCGAACCTCGTCGGCGATGTGCCACGCGATCGCCTCACCCTCGCGATCGGGGTCGGGCGCGAGGAACACGCGGGCGGCCTGGCTGGCGGCCAGCTTGATCTCGGCCAGCACCTTCCGCTTGCCCTCGATGACGACGTACTCGGGCTTGAAGCCGTGGTCGATGTCGATGCCCATCGTCTTCTTGGGCAGGTCCTTGACGTGGCCGACCGACGCCTTCACGACGTAGCCAGCGCCGAGGTACTTCTTGATCGTCTTCGCCTTGGCGGGCGACTCGACGATCACGAGCGCGTTGTCGTTGCCACGGCGGGGGCGTACCGGGCGCGCATCGGGCAGCGCGGTCACCGCGGCCTTCGCCGACTTGACCGCCTTCGCCGACTTGGGGGCCTTGGCCGACTTGGCCACCGCGGGTGCCTTGGCCAACGCGGGTGCCTTGGCCACCACGGGCGCCTTCGCGTCGGCGGGCGCCTTCGCTTCGACGGATGGCTTGGTCTTGGGTGCTGGCTTCGGCTTGGCTGGCTTGGGCGACGCCTTGATCTCGGGGCTCGCCTTCAGCGCTGCTGCTTTCTTGCTAGCTGGCACGTGGCTCCTTTGTTGACGCGTGGGCGAACGCGAGCTCCGCTCGCGGGAGCTCGTCGCGGGAGGCCTGGAACCCTCCCAAGGTTTCAGACCTGAAAGTCCCGATTCTGCCCCCCGGGAAACGTTTCACCCATCCGTCGAGCTCGGCCTCGGCGACCAGGGCCAGCGCCGCGGGCAGCGGCAATTCCAGCTCGCGAGCGATCTCGGTTGCCGCGGCGTCACCTCGCGCCAGAAGCGTGACGAGCGGCGCCAGCGCCGCCGGCGGCGTGCGCATGGCCGCCGGCTCCCCGCTGAGCGCGCGCACGAGGTCGGGGGCGTCGGTCACCGGCCGCGCCTTGCCGGCGAAGATGAGGTCGTCGGTTCCCACGCTGCCGGGCACAGCCAGCAGCGGGCGGCCGAGCTCGATCGCGAGCCGCGCGGTCACCAGCGCGCCCGAGAGCAGCTTCGCCTCGACCACCAGCACCGCCTGCGCGAGACCGACGACCAACCGATTGCGCGCGGGGAACTGCTTGCCCCGCGGCGGGGTCCCGGGCGGATGTTCGGAGACGAGGCCGCCACGCGCGGCGATCTCCTCGAACAACGCCACATGCCGGTCCGGGTAGACCACGTCGACGCCGCAGCCGAGAAAGGCGAACGTCACCCCGCCTGCATCGAGCGCGCCGCGGTGGGCGGCGGCGTCGATGCCGAGCGCGCCGCCCGACACGATCGCGTACCCGCGTTCGACCGCCGTGCGCGAAAGGACAACCGCGAGCCGGCAGCCGGCGCTGGTGGCGGCTCGGGCGCCGACGATCGCGAGCGCCGGCTGCGCCGGATCCGGGAGCCGTCCCCGGTACCACAAGCACCGCGCCGGCCGGCGCGACACCGCCAGGGCGCGGGGAAATTCGGGCTCGTTCGCCCACACTTGCCGCACCGACGGATGGGCGACGCTCACCGGACGCTTCATCGGACACTTCATCGGTCTTGGGGCTTTTGTCGGAAGCCGAGCCGGGGTGTTGTGCGGCCCAATACCGAGCATGGTGAGCCGATGCAAATAGCCCCACCTTCCCCGCTGGTCAAGCAATCCCATCTGACGTCCAATAAATTCAGATAGTTACGGACAGCGGCGACGCGCAGGGTTGGGCGACGCGTCGTTGCTGCAGTGCACGTTCCAGCATCGGTGCAGGTGCGGTGGGGGTTAGATGAAGCACCTCATGGCCATGATTCCCCCTCACGCGCGAGCTCCAGGCTCGCCCCGAAACCCGGCCCGGCCGGGACGTGGTTAGGATTCGCGCATGTGTCGGGCTCGGATAGGCGCCGCCGGGATCTGGCTCGTCGCGGCGGGATGTGCGGCTCCGGCTGTCGCCCCCACCGGGTCGTCGGCGAGCGTGGCAAACGCGCCCGCGGCGCGAACGCCGAGCCCGACCCCCGACCAACTCTCGCGACTGCGCGTCTACATCCATGGGGCGTGGCCCGCGCTCACGCGTTCGAACCGCGATCTCCCGCGCGCGGCGGTGGATCCCAAGGCCAATCACCGCCCGGGAACACCGTGGCCGGTGTATGTCCCGACCGGCATCGACGTCGGGACCGTCGATGCGGAGCTACGCGCGCTGCTATCCCCGGCCGCGCGCGCGACGATCGAGCTGCGGGTGCTGGCGCGACCGACCGGCGCGCCGTTCGCCGCGGCCGGGCTCGAGCCCGGGCTGCTCTACCTGCCGCGGCCGTACGTCGTCCCCGGCGGCCGGTTCAACGAGATGTACGGATGGGACAGCGCCTTCATCCTGATCGGCCTGCTCGAGGACGGCGAGATCGCGCGTGCACGCGATCTCGTCGACAACGCGGTGTTCGAGGTCGCGCACTACGGGGGCGTGTTGAACGCGAACCGCACGTTCGCGCTGACCCGCGGGCAGCCGCCGTTTCTGGGCACGATGGTCCGGGGCGTGTACCGGGCCACGGGCGATCGCGCGTGGCTGGCGCAGGTGCGGGACGCGGTCGCCGCCGAGCACGCGCACTGGACGGCACCGCCCCACCTGCTAGGCGACACCGGGCTGTCGCGCTACTTCGATCATGGCGAAGGTCCTGCCCCCGAGGTCGTCAGCAGCGAGCGCGACACGAGAGGGCGATCGCACTACGATCGCGTGCGTGCCGCGTTCCGGACCCACGCCGCGAATGACCCCGCCCTAACTCCGTACTACGACGCGCGCGGCGACGCGCTGACGCCGCGCTTCTACAAAGACGATCGCTCGATGCGCGAGTCCGGGTTCGACCCGACCGATCGCTTCGGACCGTTCGGCGCGGGCATCACCCGGCTCGCGCCGGTCTGCCTCAACACCCTGCTCTACACGATGGAGCTGGACTTGGCGGCCATCGACGCGGAGCTCGCGCGGCCGGCTAGCGCCGCGGCCTGGACGGCGCGGGCCGCGCGGCGCGCCGAGCGAGTCGAGGCGCTGCTGTGGGATGACCGCGCGGGGCTCTACCTCGACTACGACGCGGAAACCCGCGCGCGGCGCGACTACCCGTTCGCGACCACGTTCTGGCCCCTCGCCGCCGGTCTCGCGGCGCCCGCCCACGCGCGCCGCGTGCGCGACAACCTGCCGCGGTTCGAACGCCCCGGCGGCGTCGTCACCAGCACCCGCGTCTCGGGCAGCCAGTGGGACGCACCCTTCGGCTGGGCGCCGCTGCAGCTGTTCGCGGTCGAGGGCCTGCGCCGCACCGGCTTCGCGCCCGACGCGGATCGGCTGGCGCGGGCGTTCCTGTCGCTGTTGGCCGACGACTTCGATCGTCGAGGGACATTGGTCGAGAAGTACGACGTCGACCGCCGCACCTCGGAGATCGCGGGCGCGCTCAGCTACGGTTACGCCAGCAACGAGATCGGCTTCGGCTGGACCAATGCGGTGGCGCTGGTGTTGATGCGCGCCCGCTAGCCGCTCTCGCGCGAAGCGCGAGTCTGCGGCTAGTTGTGAGCAAGCTCTAGTCTGCGGTCAGGTTTCTAGGTCGCGGAGGATCTTGTCGGCGCCGCGGGCGAGCAGTCGATTGGCGAGCTGCGCGCCCAGCGCGGCGGCCTCGGCGGGCACCCCGGTCACCGTCTCGCGGATCATCTCGGACGCGTCGGGACGGCCGACCAGACCGGCGATCGAGAGCCGTCCTTCGACCAGCGTGGCGTGTCCGGCGACCGGTGTTCGGCAGCCGACCCCGAGCCCCGACAAGAGCGCGCGCTCGGCCGCGATCGTGACCTCGGCGCTCGGGTCGGACAGCGCGCGACAGAATCCGATCACGCGGGCGTCGTCGGCGCGGGCCTCGATCGCCAGCGCGCCCTGCCCGATCGCGGGCAGCATGCGATCGACCTCCAGGCGTTCGGTTATGCGCGCCGAGAACCCCAACCGATCGAGGCCCGCGCACGCGAGCACGCCCGCGTCGACGACCCCGTCCGCGATCTTGCGCAGGCGCGTGTCGACGTTGCCGCGCAGGATGTCGACGGCGAGGTCGGATCGGATGGCGCGAACCTGGCAAACGCGGCGCAGGCTCGACGTTCCGACCTTGCTGCCGGGCGGCAGCTCGGCGAGCGCGGCGCCCGAGCGGCTCACGATGGCGTCGCGCGGATCGGCGCGCGCCGGGACGGCGATGATCGCCAGCCCGGGTGCGAGCTCGGCCGGAACGTCTTTCATGCTGTGCACGGCGAGATCGATTTTCCCGGCGAGCAGCGCGCGTTCGATCTCTTCGACCCAGACGCCCTTGCCCCCGAGCTCGATGATTGGCCCGCTCTGGAACCGGTCCCCCGCGGTCACGATGATCTCCTCGTGCACCTCCAAGCCCCGGTGCGCGTCGCACAACCGACGGCCGATCTCACCCGCCTGCCAGCGCGCGAGCGCGCTGCCACGGGTTCCAATGACCAGTGTGTTTTCGGGACCCGTCATCTTATCGGGGGACATTCGCTCGCTTTGCTCGCTCGGTGTCCCCCGCGCCCCCCGGCTCGCTTTGGTCGGCAATGCCTCCCTCCGCTCGCGTTTTCTCGCCGCCGGAGGTGGGTGCGACTTCGAGCTTGAACAGGCGCTGCACCGCGAGCACGAGTGGCGCGCCTTCGTCGGCGTCGTCGCGCAAGGCCATCTGTGGCTGGTGGAGGAGCTTCTTGGCGATACTATCCGCGAGGTCGAAGAAGCGCTTCCGCTCGTTCTCGGCGAGACCTGGGTACGCGCCCACCAGCTTGGCTGCTTCGGCCTGCGCAACGTCGAGAACGTGCTTGCGAAACGCGGTGACGACCGGGCCGAGCTGGCGCGCGCGCCAGGCGCGCAGGAACCGTGTGACCTCTTCCTTGACGATCGCTTCGGCCTCGGCGGCCTCGTCCTCGCGGCCCTGGCGGTGCTTGGCGGCGACCCCCTGGAGCGCGTCGATGTCGAATAGGTAGATGTCACTCAGCTTACCCGCGGCCGGCTCGACGTCGCGCGGGACCGCGATGTCGAGCAACACCAGTGACCGCCCGCGCCGCGCCTTGCGGACGCCGTCGAGGATCTCGACCGTGAGCACGGGCCGCTGCGCGCCGGTCGACGCGATGACGATGTCCGCCCTGGTCAGCTCGGCGGCGAGCGCGTCCCAGTCGGCCGCGGTTGCGCCGTATCGGCCCGCGAGCTCGTCGGCGCGCGCGCGGGTGCGATTGACGACCGTCAGCGTCGCGCCCTGCGTGCGCAGCGTGCGCGCCGCGAGCTCGGACATCTTGCCCGCACCGACCACCAGCACCCGCCGGCCCTTGAAGTCACCAACGACCTGACGGGCCAGCTCGACCGCGACCGAGCTGACCGACACCGGGTTCTTGGCGATTTCGGTTTCGCGGCGGATGCGGCGGGCGACGCGAAACGCGCCCTCGAAGCACGCGCCCAGCAGCTGGCCGGCGGTCCCGTGCAGCACCGCGGCCTCGTGCGCCTGCTTGGTTTGGCCGAGGATTTGCGGTTCGCCCACCACCAGCGAATCGAGGCTGGCGGCGACGCGGAACAGGTGCTGCAACGCCTCGACGTCGCGCCGTTCATAAAGGTGCGCCGACAGCTCGGGCGCGGTGACCTCGGCACGCTTGGCGAGCAGGTCGGCGATTCGCTGCTCGGCGCCGCTGCCCTCGTCGGTCGCGAGGTAGAGCTCGACCCGGTTGCAGGTCGACAGCATCGCGGCCTCGCGCACGCCGGGCAGCGCCGTCAGCTCGGTGAGGGCGCGCTCCATCGCGTCGGGCTCGACCGTCAGCCGCTCGCGCACCGCGACCGGCGCCGTCCGGTGGGACACGCCGACGATGAGCAAATCGATGGCGGGGCTGGCCATGAAAATCACGCTGCGTGTCGGATGAGATACGCCGCGACCACCAAGGCCGCGCCGCTGAACCCTCCCAGCGTCAACCACGCCGCGCGGCGTCCGCGCCAGCCCGCGCCCACGCGCGCCACCAGCAACACGCCGAACACGACCCAGCTGCCGAACGCGAACAGGTACTCGGGCCGCAGACCGGCGGGGTTCTGCAGTAAGCCGAGACGCGCGATCCAGATCGCGCCCGTGATGATCGCGACGGTGAATACCGGGAACCCGATCGACACACACCTGAGCGCCAATCGGTCCAGCGTGTCGAGCGGGGTGCCGGTGCCCATCACGCGGTCGAGGTGCTTGCGCTTGAGCTGGCGATCCTCGAACAGGTACAGCGTCGCGAGCACGGCAGCCAGCGCGAACACCGCCACCCCCAGCGTCGCGAGCAGGATGTGGGTGCCGCCGAGCGGTCCGATCTTGGGCATGCCCTCCTCGGCGGGCGCGAGGCGCGCGAGCACGAGCAGCGCAAGCGCGGCGGGCACCGCGAACGCGCCCGCCGCCGGAAGCCGGTACCGGAACGACGCGGCGAGGTAACCGGCGGCGAGCAAGAACGACACCAGCGACATAGCCTCGGGCGTCGACGACACGGGCGTGACGCCTCGCGCGCACCGGAGGCCGATGTCGACCAGGTGGAGCGCGACGCCGATCGCGAGCATCGAGCGGCCGACCGTCTCGGCGGAGCGGCGGAACCCGAGCAGAAACGCGAGGTACGCGGTCGCCGCGATGGCGTAGGCCCCGATCTCGTGCCACGACAACGTCGCCACGAAACAAAGTTACCACGCCCCCGCAGCGATGTAGCGCGTCGAGCGGAACGTTGGCGCGTCGAGCGCAGCGCGGCTTGCCGCGCGTAGCTCATCGCGGGAGGTTCGGAACCCTCCCAGGGTTCTGAAGTTGATTGGAGGCCACGCAGGGGCGTGCTAAACGAGCGCATGGCCAGCGAGAACATCGTCGAGGTAACCGACTCCAACTTTCAGACCGAGATCCTCAACTCGAAGGTTCCGGTGCTGGTCGACTTCTGGGCCGCGTGGTGCGCGCCGTGCCGAGCCATCGCCCCCCACGTCGAGGCGCTGGCCAAGGATTACGAGGGCAAGCTGCGAGTCGGCAAGTGCGACATCGACTCGAACCCGCAGTTTCCCACCCAGTACGACATCCGTAGCATCCCCACCCTGCTCGTGTTCAAAGAGGGCAAGGTGGTGGGTCAGGTCGTCGGCGCCGTCCCCCGCGCCCGTATCGAAGACCTGATCAAGAAGGCGCTTTGAGCCGACTTTAAGCCGCCGTCTCGGGCACGCGCAGGTCGGCGTCGGCGACGACGATCTCGCCAACCATGCTGTCGCTCTGGCGCCGCACCACCTGATAGGCGGGCGGCGGAACCACGGCCACGCCATGACGACGCGATCCGAAAATCTCGCGCAGCGACGCGCCCACACTTCCCTGCCAGAGCGACACCCCGCCCACATAGCCGAACCCGCAAAGAAAAAGGCCCAGGAACGGGATCGACAGATAGTGGTGATGGTCGATCGCGACCCCGATAGCGACCACGAAATACGCGGCCAGCCCGAGCTCGATGAACGGCGTCAGCGACTTGGCGGCGCGGTACTTGTTGGTCGACCAGCTCTCGAGCTTGCCGCGGATGCCGTGCTTGGGCGTGCGCACGAACTCGGTCTCGCGGCCGCTCAGCGCCTCGATCACGGCGCGGGTCTGGTTCACACACAGGCCGATGCCGATCGACATCATCAGCGGCAACCGCTTGAGCGCTTTCCAGGGGAACTTGGGCCGCTGTCCCGGGTTGGTGAGCAGCGCGATCTCGCGCTCTGACGCCAGGTAGAACGACGCGAACGACAGGGTCGTCCCGAAGAACAGCGGCAGGTCGATCATCAGCACCTCGCGCCACCCGTGGTGCGTGCGCAGCGCCAGGTTGGGCAGCAGCAGGATCGACAGCACCAGCAAGAGCGGGTACGCGAGGTTGTTGGTGAGGTGGAAGAAAGCCTCTGACTTCTGTGCGAACGTTGCGTTCGAGCGCAGGATCGTGCCGAGCAGCTTCTTCGCCACCTGGATCGAACCCTTGGCCCAGCGAAACTGCTGCGACTTGAACGCCGACATCTCGACCGGCAGCTCCGCCGGCGCGACGATGTCGGGCAGATAGACGAACTTCCAGCCGCGGAGCTGCGCCCGGTACGACAGGTCCATGTCCTCAGTCAACGTATCGTGCTGCCAGCCGCCCGCGTCCGCGATCGCCGACCGCCGCCAGATGCCCGCCGTACCGTTGAAGTTGAAGAAGCGGCCCGACCAGTTGCGGCCCGCGTGCTCCATGATGAAGTGGCCGTCGAGCATCAGCGCTTCGACCTCGGTCAGCGCCGAGAAGTCGCGGTTCACGTGCTCCCAGCGGCACTGCACCACGGCGACCTTGGGATCGCTGAAGTGGTCGACGGCGCGCTCGAGGATGTCGGGCAGCGGCAGGAAGTCGGCGTCGAAGATCAGGATCAGCTCGCCCTTGGCCGTGCGCAGCCCGTGTTCGAGCGCGCCCGCCTTGAAGCCGCTGCGGTCGGTGCGGTGGACGTAGTCGAGGTCGAGGTCGGGGAACCGGCGCGCGAGCTCGGCGAGCTTACGCTTGCAGATCTCCTGCGTCTCGTCGGTGCTGTCGTCGAGCACCTGGATCTGGAACCGATCGCGCGGGTAGCGGATGCCGGCGACCGCGTCCAGCAGCCGCTCGACCACGTACATCTCGTTGTAGAGCGGCAGCTGCACCGTGACCGCGGGCAGCTCGGAGAACCGGCCGAGCGGCTTCGGCTTGCGATGGCGATTCCGGTAGTACATCGACACCAGCGCCGTCCGGTGGAATCCGTAGAACGCCAGCACCAGCAGGACAGCGAGGTAAGTCCCGATGACCAGTGACGAAATCTCCATGCGCCCAGCATAGAGATCCGAATGTCATCGAATTGTCATTCGTTGTGTTTCTTTGTGCGCAGATGTAGGTGCTAGAACAAGTACAAGAGACGCAGGCGGCCGCTGACCATGCTGTTGTCCCAGGTCTCGGGGAGATCGTTGGGCTCGAGATGGGCGCGGGCGTAGCCGACCACGGCCTTGGCGTACAGCTGATGGCCGATGTGGTACTGGACCGCGCCGAACGCCTGCAGGTGCGTGAACTTCCCGAAATCGCCGTTGTTGGGTGCGCTCTCGAGCGCGTCGTGGCGCGTGTTGTAGTTGGCGCCCACGCCCACGAGGACGTCGCGCATCACGCGCAGGTTGGCGAAGCCGCCGAAGCTCATGTTGGTGTAGCTGCCGCGCGGATCGTAGTCGCCCATCGACGCCATCGGGTCGGTGCGCCCCGACGCCCAGTGATCGACGTAGCCGTAGTCGAGGTTGACACCGAGCTCGACGATCGGGTCGAGGACCACCTGCACCGCACCGGTGACGCCCCAGGCGGTGCGCGCCTCGTACGAGGTGTCGGGAGCCGCGAATTGGCGGTGGTAGTGGCCCGCGGCTTTGATCTTGAGGACGCCGAGATCGAACACGAGCGCCGGGCGCGCGCCCAAGGTGTTGAGCGTGCCTTCGAATCCGACCTGACCGAGCAGCTCGAATCGCAGCGAGTCGCCCGGGTAGAGATGAAATGCGGCGTTGCCGACGCCCGGCGGCCGCAGCTGGCCCCAGCGAAGGCCCTCGACGTCCGGGGGCGGCTTGAGATCGTCGGTCGCGCCCTGCCGCTCGAGCGTGTTGAGATCGAGGCCCATGCCGAAGTGATAGACCTCGAAGCCCTCGAATCGGCCGACCATGACGTCCCACTTTTTCCAGGCGCCGGCGCGGACCCACAGATCGTCGACGTCGACCACGCCGCTCGTCTGGGTGACCGTCTGGTCCTTGTTCGCGACCAGCTCGGCCTGGCTCTGAACGAACCAGCTGCCGCCGAAGTACGCCGGCGTCACGCGCACCACGGCGCGGCCCTGCTGCAGCATGTAGTTGATCTCGTGCGCCTCGTTGGTGCTCATCGTGCCGCGCGCGATGTTCTCGTAACCGGTGTCGACCCAGGCGGAGCCCGAGATGCCGATGCCGGTCTTGGGGTGATACGGCCACGGCATACCGTGCATGGTATTCAGCCGCAGCGATCCGCCCTCGATTCCGCGTTTCTGCCACTCGGGGTACGCGGAGCCGGGGAGCTGCTCGACGAGGCCGCCCGCTGTGGGCGCCGGCGGCGCCGCGGATGACTCGCCACCCGCCGCCGCAACCGCCTCTGGACTGGCGCCGTCGCCGACCGGCGCCATGTCTTGCTTTGGCTTCGGCTCTGGCTTCCCAGCTTCCGGTTCGGCGAACGGATCCTGCGCGCGCGCCGGGGGGGAACCCAACAACCAGATAGAGACCAGGCTGAGGAGCGGCGCAACACCGCGCGCCGCCCGAATGACGGGGCTTGTTTGGGGCATGTCGGCTCGCTATTTGACGAGGAAGCTATCGGTCAGGAAGGTGGTGTTTTCATGGCTTGGGTTGGCCACACCGGGCTGAGAGCTGTGGCCGACCATGACGTTCACCTTCCCGGTGACGGGCTGCATCTTCTTCGCCGTCGCGTCGTAGTACACGAGGTCCGAGACGCGCAAGGGGAAAACTATGCGCGCGCCTTGGCCGGGCTGGATGACTTGGGTGCGGTGGAACGCCTTCAGCTCCTTGGGGGAGCGCATCGTTCCGGCGGTGGTCGCGTCCTTGTAGTCGACGAACAGGTACGCGACCTCGGAGGCGGGAACCGTCCCGCTGTTGATGACGTCGACCTGCACGTTGACGACGCCGGTTTTGGTCACGTCGGCGCACGGCACCAACAGGTTCTCGTATTTGAACTTCCCGTACGAGAGGCCATAGCCGAACGGGAACTGACCCATCGCGGGATCGTAGGTCGCGTTCATCGCGTCGAAGCGCCGGTAGCCGAGCAGGTACTCCATCGTCGAGGTTTCGAACGTCGGCCACCCGGTCGTCTTCCAGGTGATGGGCAGCTTGCCGCTGAAGCTGACGGGGGCGGTTCCGTCGGTGCCGAACAACAACTGCCCGAGCGCGGTGCCGCCCGCCTGGCCGGGGAACCACGCCATCACGATCGCCGACGTCGCGGGCAACATCGAGATCCACGGCTGCAGGTCGATCACGCTGCCCGCTTCGATGACGACCGCCATCGGCTTGCCCATCGCGGCCACCTGGGTGATGAGGCTGGTCTGCCCGGCGTGCTTGGCGTCGAGGCTAAAGCTCGAGCGCTCGGGCGAGGTCGGGTTGGTGTACTCCTCGCCCTCGTCATCGGGAAGCAGACCCACGACGACCACGACGAAGTCGGCGCTGGCGGCGGCGGACGCACTGTTCGACGCGGTCACGGTGACCCCGCCGGTGACCGCCGCCATGCCGGCGGCGCGGATGCCGGCATCGGGGCCGGGCGTGGTCGCGGGATCGGGCGCCACCCGGCTCGAGCCCATGTCGCCGACGCGGATCTGGGTCGCGAAGTTGGTGGTCCCCGAGTAGCCGCTGCCCGGCGTGCTCCAGCTGATGCTGGGGCCGATGACCGCGATGTTCTTGACGCTGCCGTCGCGCTTGATGGGGAGCGCGTTGTTCGAGTTCTTGAGCAACACCATGCTCTCGAGCGCGACCTTGCGCGCGACCTCGATGTGCGCCTGATTGTTGGTCACCGAGCGCTGGCCATTGAGGGCCGTGGTTGCGGCCTTGAGGCCGGTGCCGGCCGCGACCTTGAACCGGTACTTTTCGCGCACCACGCGTGTCGCCGCCTTGGTGATGTCCGCGTCGGTGATGCTGCTGCCCACCAGCGACTCGAGCTGGCCGTAGTTGTAGTTCCACGGCAGCTCCATATCGAGGCCGGCCAGCAGCGCGGCAGCGGCGTTGCTCTTGAGCATGTCGGTCCCGGTGCTCGAGCTGCCGGGCGGCATCGCCCACCAGTCGGACAGCACGAAGCCCTGGAACCCCCACTCGGTGCGGAGCATGTCGTTGAGCAGGTGGGCGTTCTGCGTCGACTTCGTTCCGTTGACCGCGTTGTACGCCGCCATGAGGCAAGACACGCCCGCGTCCTGAACCAGCATTTGGTAGTGACGTCCGTAGACCTCGTGCAGGGTCTGCTCGTCCATCATCGCGTTCAGGTTGGCGCGACCCTTCTCGATGTTGTTGCCGGCGTAGTGCTTGGCGCAGGCAGGGACGTACTCCTGGACGCCGACGACGTAGGCCGACCCGAGCCGGCCGAGCAGGAATGAATCCTCGCCGTAGGTCTCCTGCGCGCGGCCCCAGAACGGGTGGCGCAGGATGTTGATCGTCGGTGCCAGCATCATCGTGTACTGCCCGGCGACCATCTCGTCGCCCATCGCCTGACCGACCGCGTACTCGAGCGCCATGTCGAAGGTCGCGCCGCGGCCCATCGGCGCCGGGAACGTGGTCGAGTAGCCCTGCCCGCCGCTCGGCAGCTCGGCCAGCAGGTTCACGCCGCGCGGTCCGTCGCGGAATCGGAACCCCTTGATGTTCGCGGCGTCGAGGGTGCGGAAGATGTCGCTGAAGTTGCTGTTGTTGCTGGGCGAGGTGCCGCGGATCTGATCCGCGCGCTGGGTGCGGGTCATCGAGCTGACCGCGTTCTGCGCCATCGTCACCGCGTCGGCGCTGATCTGATAGCCGGGGCAGGCGACGCCGCCGCAGGGATAATTCGTCGGTGCCGCCGTGCAGGACATCTTGACCACGCCTGTGCCGGCAGAGCCGGTCGTCCCGGCGCTACCGCTCGTGCCGGCCTGACCGGCCGACGAAGATCCCGCCACACCGGTGCCCGTTCCCCCCGAGCCGGCCGCGCCGGTCACTCCCGCCGAACCGGTCGTCCCGGCCGCGCCATTGGTGCCGGCGCTGCCGACGATCACGGTCTCGTTGCCGGCGCCCCCCGCGCCGGGGCCGCCGGTGTTGGCGCCGCCACCGGTTCCCGGACTCGCGTTGCCGGCGACACCTGTGACGCCGCCGCTGCCGGTCACGCCCGCGCTGCCGGTTGTGCCGGCGCTGCCGGTCGATCCACCGGGCTTCACGCAACCCGGACCGACCGCGAGGGCGACCATCCAAAACCACGCCGCCAAGCCCAGCAAACTAGACGAGGGTACGAGCTTAGTCTCAGAACACATGGGGGGACTCCTCTCGGGTGAGCTGAATTTCTTAGGACCCGACTTCTGACGACTTACAACGAAAACACCGGCCCCGGCCAATGCAAATGCGCGGGAACGCTTGAATCCCCGTAACTCCGCTCACGGCTTCGAGGCGGGACCGAGGGGCTCGGGGGCCCCGACGGTCGACGGCAGGCCGGGCACGCCGGCGCTTCCGAACAAGGTCGGGCCGAGGCCTGCGGCGCGCTTGCGCGCGACCTCGGCGAGCGCGGCGGTCGCGCGCGTGGCCCGGGGGCCGCTGCCATCGGTGGCCCAGCGGCGCAGCACCACCTCGGCGGCATCGCGCACCTCGGCGGTCACGTCGAACACCGTGACGTGGCGCAGGACCGGGACCCCTTCGTCGTCGCCGATGCGATCGAGCGCGGCGATGAGGTGGAGGCGGCCGGGCGGCGCGGCGGTGTGCATCGCGGTCTCGATCTGCGGGACGGCCGCGCGCCGGTAGCGGGCGAGCCGCTCGGTGGCGGGCGCGACCAGCGCGTCGTTGCGACGAACCAGGATGTTGATCTCGTCGCCGATGTCGGGGTGGTTGACGTCCTCGCACGCGAGCAAGAGCAGCGACGCGAACGCTACGCCGCGCACGGTGCCTCGCCTCGGTCGTCGCCTCGTGCCTCGCTTCGCTCTTGCGCCTCGACGCGGGTGCCATCGCGGCGGCCGTTGCGAGCGACCGACTTGGCGATCGGGTCGGCGGGGTCGACCACGAGCGTGACGTCGCCGGCGGCTTCGAGACCGGCGAAGAACGCCTCGCCCAGATCCAGCACCGCGCGCGGGTCGGCGACGGTGAAGCCCTGCTGGCGGAGGATGGCGCCACCGCGTAACCCGCGCGAGTACCACGCCAAGGTCTTGCGAAGCTCATGCAGCCGCATCTTCTCGGGGCTGTGCTCGCACACGAGCTGGGCGTGGCGCCGCCAGACCGCGCGCCGCTCGCCGAGTGCCGGTGGGCCGGGATCGATCTCGCCGCGCTCGAGCGCGGCGAGCGTGCGGAACAACCAGGGGTTGCCCATCGAGCCGCGGCCGATCATCACCGCGTCGCAGCCGGTCTCGCGCTTCATCCGCTGGTACGCGGCGACGTCCTTGACGTCGCCGTTGCCCACCACCGGGATGTCCCGTGGCAACGCCGCGCGCACCGATGCGATCGGCTCGAGGCGCGCGCTGCCCGAGAAACCCTGCGCGCGGGTGCGGCCGTGAACCGTGATCATCGCCGCGCCCGCGCCGACCAGGCTGCGCGCGAACTCGGCCGCGTTGAGCGAGCTTTCGTCCCAGCCCGCGCGGTGCTTGACGGTCACCGGGATGTGCGACGGGACGGCGGCGCGGACCGTCGCGACCAGCGCCGCGGCGAGCTCGGGCTCGCGCATCAGCGCGGAGCCGCACGCCCCGGCGGTCACCTTCTTGGCCGGGCAGCCCATGTTGATGTCGACGATCGACGCGCCCACGTCCACCGCCATTGCTGCCGCGCGCGCCAGCGCGTGCGGCTCGCGGCCGAAGATCTGGACCGCGAACCGGCGGCCGCCGAGGCTCGGCCACATCCGGCCGAGCGCCTTGGCGGCGCCGCGCGTGAGCGCCTCGGCCGACAGGAACTCGGTGAACGTCAGCGCCGCGCCCAGCTCTTCGCACACGGTGCGGAACGGCAGATCGGTGACCGCCTCCATCGGCGCCAGCAGCGCGCCGGGGGTAATCTCTACGTCTCCGATCCGCATGACGACCCGGCAGCATAACATCGCCCTCGTCGCGCTCGCGATCTGCGGTGGCGCGTGCCGGCGTGCGTCGCCCGAACCGCCGCGACCGCCCACCCCGACGGGAGCTGCCAGGGGCAGCGCCGAGGTACTGCTCGATGACGTCGTCGATCCATGGACCTGGGAACGTGCCCGAGGTGCGATCGACCACCTGGACTCTGAGGCAGCCCACCTGGATCACGTCAAGGCGATCGAAGACATCGGTCCTTACGAGCGCGCGCGGCCGGGCGACCCCACCTCGCCGCTCGTCAACACCAACGCCCACTACTGGACCGCGCTGGCGGGTATCGCCTGGGACCGCGACATCGACATCGACTTCGACGATGAGCCGGTCGATCTCGACGGCGACAGCCGAGCGGATACCAAAGTCACGCGCCACGTCCACGCCGAGGGCGGGATCCTCGCGAAACCTTCGCTGTTCGGCCTCACGCCCACCCCCGATGACCCGCGCGGGACGATGGGCCGGGTCTCGGTGTCGACCGGCGTGCTCGGGTTGCGCGAGGCGCTGCGCCCGGACGGCACGCCCAGCGGCGAGATAGGAATGACGTGCTGGCTTTGCCATGGGCGCACCAATCCCAGCGACGGCAAAGTCGTGCTGGGCTTACCCGGCGCCGCGTTCGACTACGGCCTCCTGCTCGCGACCGCCGCCGTCCTCGATGAGGGAGACGAAGCCGCCGCCGCGTTTCGCCGCGCGCGGCGCTTCCCGTCCGGGAGCAGCGTGCGCGCGCGCCTGCTCCTCGCGGGGCCTGGCCGACAAGATCTGACCGGCGAGTTCGGGCTCGACGTCACCGTCCCCGGCTACCACTCGGCGCGCTATCCCGGCACCGCGCGCGTTCGGCAGGGGACGCGCGGCCTCTGCAACCCAATCAGCGTGCCGGGGATCCTGGCCGCCTCGGGACTCGCGCTCGAAAATTGGTCGGGCTCCGAAGACTCCGCCGCGCCTTTGTTGGAACGCCTCGTCGCGCTCGCAAACGAGCCCGCGGCGGACGTGGTCAAACACTTCGGTCTATTGGACGCCGACGTCCTACCTCTCTCCGGCTCCGGCCCGGCGCCGCGACTCGTTCCCGGGCCTGTTGTGGGCCGACGCCGTCACCGGTCGGGTCGAGCTGTCGCCCGCCGCGCTCGCGGCGATCCCGCCGATGTACGCCGCCGAGGCCGTGCGCGCGGTCCTCGACGGCCGGTTCGCGCGCCCGAACGGCGATCCGGCGAGCGTCGCGCGGGGCAAGAGGATCTTCAGCGAGCGGCGGGTCGGAACCATCGTCAACCGGCAGATTCTAAAGCGCCCCCCCCGTGCGTACGCGGCGGCCAAGCTGGACGGACCGATGCTGGCGCCGATCGACGCGACCAAATCCCTGGACGCGAGGCTCGAGGTTCGTTGCGCGGACTGCCATGCCGGGGCGCCGCTCGAACGCCTGCGCCTGTTCGCCGAAAATCCTCCGCCCACCGGACGGTGCAGCCACTGCCATCTCGCGCACCCTCGAATCGAAGGGTGGCACGGCGAGCAGCTCGCGGCGGGCGTCGATTCGGTCGACCCGGGCCTGGTTGCCATCGCCCGGGCGGCGCCTGGATCGGGACCGACGCCCGAGAACGAAGTCGGGTTCTGCCGCCGTTGCCATGACGAGCACCGCGACTTCGGGCCCGTCGTGTACTCGTCGAGCCTGCTATTGCCGTTCGACGCCGACGGCGACGGCGACGCCCAGCTCCACCCCGAGGCGGACCGCCGCGCGGGCGGAATCGGCACGGAGCCCTGGCTCGCTTTCGACGTCCCGCGCGGCGAATGGCCGTTCTCGATCGAGGTAGCGGTCATCGCCAACCCCGCGCGCGCCGGGAAAGTTGGCCGGACGCGCATCGGCGTGTCGTGGGTGCGCCCCGCCCCGCTCGTCGGACTGGCGGCAAGCGCGCCCTACCTTCATAACGGCTCAGTGCCGACACTGGCTGCGCTGCTCGAGCCCGCGGCGCGGCGACCGAGATCGTTCGCGCTCGGAAACGCGGGATTCGTGCTCGACACGCGTCTGCCCGGCAACCGCAACCAGGGGCACGAGTTCGGCACCGTGCTCACGCCCGCCGAGAAACGCGATCTGATCGCGTTCTTGATGACGCTGTAATGGGAGGATGAGCGCTACTTGGCGTAGTCGGTTGCGCGGATCTCGCGGATGACCGCGACGCGCACCTGACCGGGGTACGACAGCTCCGCCTCGACCTTGCGCGCGATGTCCTTCGACAGCAGGCGCGCCTCTTGATCGGACACGCGCGCGTTCTCGACGATCACGCGGATCTCGCGCCCCGCCTGGATCGCGAACGCCTTCTCGACCCCCGGGAAGCTCGACGCCACCCGTTCGAGATCCGTGAGCCGCTGGACGTACGACTCGAGCAGCTCGCGCCGCGCGCCCGGGCGCTGCCCCGACAGCACGTTGGCCGCGTCCAGCAGATGATCGATCACCTCGGTGGCGGCGACCTCGCCGTGGTGGGCCTCGATCGCATGGCAGACGCGCGGCGGCTCGCCGCAGCGGCGCGCGAGCGCGGCACCCACCATCGCGTGTGAGCCTTCGGCCTCCTGGTCCACGGTCTGGCCGACGTCATGGAGCAGGCCGGCCCGCCGCGCAAGCTTGACGGGCAGTCCCAGCTCCGCCGCCATCGCCCCGGCGAGGAAACCGACCTCGATCGAATGTTGCAGAAGGTTCTGCGCGTTCGACGATCGGAACTTCAACTTGCCGACCGCGAGCGCCAGCTCCGGGTGCAGTCCCGGCAGCCCGAGATCCAGCGCCGCCTGCTCGCCGCTCTCCTTGCACTGCTGGTCGATCTCGGCGGTCGCCTTGTCGACCATCTCCTCGATCCGCGTCGGGTGAATGCGGCCGTCGGCGATGAGACGCGTCAGCGCGAGGCGCGCGATCTCGCGTCGCACAGGATGGAAACACGAGATCACGACCGCCTCGGGCGTATCGTCGATGATGAGGTCGACGCCGGTCGCCGCCTCGAGCGCGCGCACGTTTCGCCCCTCGCGGCCGATGATGCGTCCCTTCATGTCGTCGGACGGCAGCGGCACCGTCGCCACCGTCCGCTCGGTGACGTACTCGCCCGCGTAGCGCTGCACCGCCGCCGACACCACCATTCGCGAACGCTCGTCGGCCGCCGCGCGCGCCGCATCCTCGATCTTCTTCACCTCGTCGGCCGCCGCGCGCCGGGCTTCATCTCTCATTTCGTCGTAGAGCTGCGCCTTGGCGTCGGCGGCCGACAGGCCCGCGAGCTGCTCCAACCGCGCGCGGGCCTCGGCAGCCTGCGCCGCCGCCGCCCGCGCCGCTGCCTCCGCCGCCGCCTCGCGCCCCGCGATCTGTTTCTCGGTCACGGCCGAATCCTCGGCGCGCCGTCCGAGCGAGCGCTCCTGCCGGTCGAGGTCCCGTTCGCGTGCGGTCATATCGGCCGCGCGCCGGTCGAGATCCGCCTGCCGGGCCTTGAGCTCGGTGTCGACGCCCGCACGCGCCGCCTGCGCCAGCTCTTTGGCCTCCAGCGCCGCTTGACGCTTGACGGAGTCCGCCTCGGCTTGCGCCGCCTCGATGACCCGCTTCTTCTCTGTCTCCGACTGCGGCGCCGCCGCGGGACGGAACATCTTGCCCATGAAGAACGCCGCCACGAACCACAGCAGCAAGAGCGGGATCGCGAGCTCGATCGGCATCAGCCGCCATCCTTGGGCGCGTCACCGCCACCGCAGCGCAACACGCGCGTCTCGGTCACGACCACGTCGACGCCGACGTCGGCGTCGGTGACCGGGCAGCGATCGACGATCTGAAAATCGTAGCCGACGCCGATGAGCATCGGCCGCTCGGTCGCCGGCACCCCGGCGAGCGCGGCGTCGTAGTATCCGCCGCCCGATCCGACGCGGCCCCCGCCGGCGTCGAACGCCAGGCCCGGGACGATCACGATGTCCAGCGCGCGCGCCTCGACCTCGTCCGAAACCGCCGCCGGCTCGGGGATCCCGAAAGCGCCCGCGCGCAGCACGTCACCGGGCGCCACCGGACAGAACGCGAGCTCGCACGCGCCGGCACCGACCCGGGGCAGGTGTACGCGAGCGCCCTGACCCACCAGAGCCGCCAGCGCGGGCGCGGGATCGAGCTCGCCGCGAACCGCGGCGTATCCGGCGACGGCGCGCCCGCGCACGTCGCCGAGCTCCGGCAATGCCACCAGCGCGCGCGCCGCCGCTTCCGATGCCTCGCGCCGTTGCGCTTCGGACAGGGCGCCACGGCGGTCCCGCATCTCGCGACGCAGGAGGCGCTTGGCTTCGTCGATCTCTCCGCGATTGGGAGACTGGCTATCGTGACGTCTGCCGAGGGGCAAACGATGGACCCTTTCGGGATTGGGATTAACGGTTCATAGTCGCGCTTCGCGATTTATCGAATCAAGCAGCGACTGGCTCTTTTCGCGAATCTTCCTGCGTAGCTCACCCGCCTGCCGGCGCTCCTCGAACAGCTGCTCGGCGATCTGCAGCGCGGCGAGCACCGCGACCGCCTGGGTGTCGGGAGAGCGCGTGTGCTTCTGCGCCTCCCGAATCTTCGCATCCACGAACGCGGCGACCGCCTTCACGAACCGATCGTCCTCGTCAGTCTTGAGGGCATAGCGGACGCCGGCGATCTGGACGCTGACCGAACGTTTCACGGCCCGAGCATACCACCCTCGGGTCGGCCAACATCGACTCCCGCGCCGTAACTCGCCTCCCCGATCGCGCGGCCGTGCGCGTCCCACCAACGCCACACGCCCTCGCGCTCGCCCGCGACGTACGCGCCTTCGACCGCGGGCGCGCCCGACGGATGCCAGGCGCGCGCGACGCGCTCGCGCACGCCGGCGAGGTATTCGATCTCGCGTTCGGGCCGCCCGTCCGCGTACCAGAACCGCCACACGCCCGTGCGCAGGCCGTCCGCGTCGTAGCTGCCCGCGATGCGAGGGCGGCCGCTCGGGTGGTGGGCGACGAAGGTCGTCATGACCGCTTCGCGCGCCGCTCGCCCGAGCAATGGATCGTGCGACGTCAGTTTGATGATCCCGGAGGTCGTCCATCCGAGCGCCTGCAACGCCTCGGGGGTCATCGTCGTCACCCGCGGATCGACGGTCTTCGCGATGAGCGCGCCGTCGTCCCAGCGATCGGCCCGCCAGTTGTGGCCGTCCTTGAATCGGTAGCGCCACACCCCGGCGAGCGCGCCGTCGACGTGCTCGCCGACCGCCAGCTCGCGGCCGCTTTCGTAGTAACGCGTCTCGGGACCTTGCCGGACGCCGTCACCGCGCCGGCACCACTCCGACTCCGCCCCACCCGAGTAGATCCGCCGCGCGAGATTGGTTCCGAGCGGGCACTGCGTCCGTGGCGTGGCGCACGCGCCGACAACCATCGCCGCGAGCAAGATCGCGAGGGCCTCGGTCCTAGAACGCACGAACGGGGGGCGCGACACCGCGCCCACGATACCGCGTGCTCAGAGGTGGCTTGCGACCTTCGCGAGCTGGTTGTTGACCTTGTTGCCGACGACGAACACCACCGCGATGATCACCGCCGCAATTCCCGCCACCACGAGGCCGTACTCGACCGCGCTGGCTCCACCTTCGTCGCGAAGTAACTTCTGGGCGACCCGCCTGACGCGCTCCATTATTCCTCCGGATAATTGGGCCTGATGCATTACAATAAACTAGCCCTAGGAAGATTTGCCCCGAGACTAAACTTCGAATCGAAGCGGATCGCTTACGAGCGGCGCGGCGCGCACACTGGGAGCCGCCCTGCGGAAACGGACGACATCTCGGCCAGCGAGCGCGCTTGACCGTCGCGCGGCGTGCTTTATCCTCGCGCGCGCAACATCTTCGGGCCCATAGCTCAGCTGGTAGAGCTGCGGACTTTTAATCCGTAGGCCGCAGGTTCGAACCCTGCTGGGCCCACATCGTTTGCCGACCCCGCCGACCGTTCGACTTCGGCGAGCGCTTCCTTGAGCGACATTCCCCCGCGCCGAAGCTGCGCGAGTAGCGCGAGCCGCCCGTCCTGCTCGGCGCGCGCCCGCGCCACGCGCAGGCGCCGGATCCGGTCGTCGGTGGCGCGCGCCTCGGCGCCGAGCTCGAGCGCGAGCGCCGCCCGCCTCACCCGCTCCCGCTCCTGCCGCCGCGCGAGCGCTCGTTCCGCGGCCGCCTTGGCGCGCGCCACCTCCCACCGAAGTCGCGCCGACTCGCGCTGCTCCTCGGTCGGACGATACCCGGCGTCGCAGCGCACGCACTCGCAGTCGCGCCGGTGGGTCGTGCCGTCTGCCTCGAGCCGAGGCAGATGGGCGAGCAGCGGCAGCTCGTTCGCGGGCGCGTGTCGTGCGGGTCGGGCCATGACCTGAATCTATGTTCAGTATACGCACGGTTCGATCAAAGGCAACCGTTGATCTGTTGCGCTTTGCCTCCCCTTCCTTAGACTGTCCGACCTTCATCGGACCCCATCGTCTAGCTCGGCCTAGGACAATGCCCTTTCAAGGCATGAACGCGGGTTCGAATCCCGCTGGGGTCGCACTCTTTGTCCAACGATTTCGCGAGCTCTGTTCGCCTGTAACGGCGGTGTAACGAGTTTTGTCCGTAAGTCCGCGCGGAATGCGGACCCCAGCGGGCTCGATCTTGAGCTTCGCGACCTCGGCGCAGAGCACCGGCCAGGGGAAGGTCGTGTAGACGCTGACGATGTCTCCGCGCGGTCCGTGGGAGATCGCCTCGAGGATGTCCTTCCGCGCGCCATCCACCTGCGCGAGCGTGATGAACGTGCGCCGCAGATCGTGGCCACGACGCGGGCGCAGCTCGAGGAGCGCGAGATCGTCGTGCAACGCCTTCTGCGCCTCGGGGCTCTCGCGCGCCGTCATGTTGCGCGTCGGCACGATGAAGTCGTTCGCCGTCGGCGGCCGGCCGAAGATGCGCTCCCAACCGGCGTCCTTCCACTCCGTGAGCACCCTGTGCAGCGTGGGATGAACGGGGATACTCCGCGGCACGCCCGTCTTGGTCTTGCCGAGGTTGAGGCCGGTGAGCGGCTCGAGATCCTCGTTGAAGTGGGACCAGCGCAGGCGCGCGGCCTCGCTGTGGCGGAGGCCCGCCAGCGCCTTGAGCGCGTACAGGACGCGGCGATCCTGCAACACGCGCGTGTCGAAGAGGAGCAGCTGGATCTCGGAGCGGTCGTAGATGGCGGTGGCGCGCCAGTCCGGATCCTTGTCGACCTTCTTGGGCAACACGCCCTTTCGGAGCACACACGGCGTCGTCGCGATCAGCTCGTCGGCTATGGCGTCCCCGAACATGATCGCCATGGTCGCGAACACGTGGCGGATGGTCCGCGGCGCCAGCTGGTTCGCCTTGCGGTGGAAGACGACGACATCCCGCACGTCGGATGGCCGCACGGCGGCGAGCTCGAGCTTCCCGATCAGCGGCACGACGTGCTTGCGCAGCCGGTTCGCGTCATCCGACCAGGACGCCAGTGACAGCCCCTTGCGATCCTCTAGCCAGCGCTCGACGAAGTCCTTGACGGTGATCGACGCCGGCGACGTCGGCGGCGAAGCCTTGGCGCCGTCGCGGGCGTCGCGCGCCAGCCCGACGATGCGCGCGAGGTAACGCTGCGCCTTGTCCTCTTGCCCGACGGCGTAGCCGGTCCGCTCGTTGACCCACTGGCCCTTCTCGTCCTTGTAGCGGGCCCAGAGACGTGTTCCGCGCGCGAAGATTCCCATCTCGTTTCTCCTCCGATCGGACGGCGCGCCGATCGCGCCTGTTCATTCTGGCATGCCGGCGCGTCCCGATCGCCTGCGAAAAGCGGCGAATGCCTGCTCTTCAGGGCTCGCTTCCCGATCGGTCGTGCTCGGCTGGCGGAGGAGCGCGTCGAGCTCCGAGCGCTTCACGCGGACGTGCCGTCCGGCCTGGTAGCGTCCGAGCTTGCCCGCCTCGATCCACGAGCGAATCGTGCCTGGGATCACATCCGCGATCTCCGCGGCCTCACGAACGGAGAGATACTCGCTGCGCTCGGGAACCTTCGACAGCTCCTCGCGCACCACCTGTCGGACGGCGTCGGTGATGACGTGCAGGAGCGCCTTCTCGTCGAGGATGCTCATCGATCGCGTTCCTCCCGGTCGCCGCCCGAAGCGCGAGGCCGCTCCTTCAATTTCGATCGCGCACCGGCGCGACGCCGTGCGCCGCGGGAAGGACGGGGAGCCGTGGTCTCTCGAGACTCGGTATATCTGCAGTCCGGGTAGCGCGTGCAAGACCAGAAGCGGCCACTCCTGCCGTCTCGAAGCCGAAGCCGGCCGGAGCAGCCAGGAGCGGCGCAGCGACGAGCCCCCGGCACCTCGAGCGCCGCGTGCGCGCGGCCGGAGTCAACCAGCTTCCGGAGCTGGTCGATGACTCCGCCGAGGAAGACGTCGAGCGACATCTTTCCTTCCGCGATCCTACGCATCGCCGCCTCCCACAGAGCGGTCATGTCGGGCCGGGTCGCGATCGCGGGCAGGATCTGGACGAGCGCTCGGGCTACCGGCGTCGAGACCACGTGGCGGCCCCGCTTCTCGATGAAGCGCCGCTCGAGAAGCGTGTCGATGATCTTCGCCTGCGTGGCCGGAGTCCCGATGCCGTCCGTCTCGCGGAGGAGCTGCTTGATCTTCGGATCGTCGACGAAGCGCGCGATACCGGTCATGGCCTGGATGAGCGTCGACTCCGTGAATCGTTTCGGCGGCGTCGTCCGCTTGTCCACGATCGTGACGTCCCCGCAGCGGACGCTCTCGCCCTGGCGCACCAACGGAAGCGCCTGCGAGTCGTCATCCCGATCTTCGGTGGAATCGTCGCGCGGAGGCTCCGCAGCAAGAACGCGCCAGCCCTCGGCGACCGTCTGCCGGCCGGCGGCACGGAACAGGTCGCCGCCGACCAGCACCTCGATCTTCGCCTCGTCGAACTCGTGCGGCGGGTAGAACTGCGCGACGTACCGGCGCGCGACGAGCTCGTAGATCCCGCGCTCGGCCGCGGTCAGATGAGCGTCGGGCTTCGCCACCGCCGTCGGAATGATCGCGTGGTGCGCGGTCACCTTCTTGTCGTTCCAGGCGCGCGAGCGGCAAGAGCGATCGGCCTTCCCGACGGCCGGAACCAGCAAAGGTAGGTTCGTCGCCACGGCGGCGAGCACGACGGTCGCAAGATCGTGCTGCCCCTCGGGGAGATGGGCGCAGTCCGACCGGGGATAGGTGACGAGCCGGTGCGTCTCATAGAGCGCCTGGGTCGCGTCGACCACCTGCTTGGGTCCGAGGCCCAAGCGCTTACCGGCGTCGATCTGCAAGTCAGCAAGGGCATACGGAAGCGGAGGGGCCTCGGCCTTCCTGGCGCGCGAGCAGCTGGCGATCGTCGCGGGTGCGCTCGTCGCGCGGCGCTGGACCCGTTCGGCATGCTCGCGGTCGAGCAACCGCCCCGAGTCGTCGAGGAGGCCGGCCCCGAGATCGGCGGGCGGCTGCCACGTCGCGCTGAAGCTGCCAGCCGAGCAACGGACCTCGACGCGGACGATGTGGTACGCGCGCGGGTGGAAGCGTTCGATCTCCAGATCGCGGCGGACGATGAGACCGAGGAGAGGCGTCTGCACGCGACCGACCGAGAGGACGCCGTCGTATCCGCCGGCGCGACCGAGCAGCGTGTACAGGCGCGTGAGGTTCATGCCGAAGAGCCAGTCTGCTCGCTGCCGCGCCAGTGCCGCCTCGTAGAGCCCGCGGTATCGCGCGTTCGGTTGAATCTCAGCGAGGGCTTTGCGTACGGCGGGGAGATTCAGGTCGGAGATGAGCAGGCGATCGACCGGACCGCGATAGCCGAGGAACTCCAGCACCTCCTCGACGAGGAGCTGTCCCTCGCGGTCGGGATCGCCCGTGTGAACGACCCGGCTCGCTCGCGGAAGCAGCGCGCGTATCGTTCCGAGGAGCTCGGGTGCTGTCGGAGCGAGACGCCACTCGGTGGGGATGATTGGCAGGTCCGCCAGCCGCCAAGCCTTGAGCTCCGGGGCGTAGTGCTCGGGCTCGACCAGCTCCAAGATGTGCCCGGCGCACCAGGCGACGACGTCCTCCCCCCCGCACTCGATGAAGTCCCGCCGTTTCGTCTGCGGGCCTGGCAGGGCATCGGCGATGGCGCGTGCCAGGCTCGGCTTCTCGGCGATGAAGAGGCGCATCCGACTTCCCCTGACCGTTTCGGCTCCGGCGCGCGCGACCGCGCGCCATTCGTCAGCGCGTGCGCCCTCGGAGGACGAGCGGCATGGTCGAACGACGCCTCGCCCGCTTCGCCGCCTTGTCCCTGCGGATTCTGATCCGCTGCAGGTACTCCTTCAGGGTCCCGAAGGTGATCTCGACGCCTTCGGCCGTCAGGATGCCCGCGACTTCCTCGAGCGTGTATCCCCTTTGCTGAAGCGCGGTAATTTCATCCGCGATTTCGGCGACGGCGGCCAGCTTGAGAAATCGCCGCTGGTACGGATCCTTCGCCGGCAGCGCGCGGAGCGCAGCCGCCAGCTCGTTCACCTGCGCCAGCGTGTACCGCCTCCGTGGGCCCGACCTACCGTTAGGTCGCGTGGCGCTGGCGCCGGCGTCGTCCAGGCGTTGCGCTGAAACCAATTCGGGAGACCTCGTCGGGACCTCGCCGGTATCGTCGACATCGGTCGCGACCGGAAGCGTATCCGAGTCGATCTCCGGTAGCGTCGGAGGCGCGTCTTCCAACGGGCCGAAGTCGAAGAGGTCTTTCCAAACGTCCTCATCTGGCCCCGAGGGCGCTTCGTGACTGGCGGCGTGATCGGGCGAGCGGCTCATGGCGTGACTCCTTGTGCGCGGAACGGTGGAATGATCAGATCCTTGGTGACGAGGACGTTGACGCTGAACCCGGGCCGGACCTTGATCGTCGGCTGGATACCGAGAGCGCGATTCGTGATCTGCTGGCCGGCTTGGTTGATCGCGCCGGCGGCGTTGGCGGCCATGCCCTGGCCAATCGACGGGACGTAACCGCTGACGTTGCCCTGGGGGACGACGACGCCGGCGGCGAGGACGCTCCCGAGCGCGACACCGGTGAGCACGCGCCACCAATGGTTGTCGACCGTGTCCGCGAAGCCGGCGTAGCCACCGAGGTCGACGCCCGGCTGGCAGTCGAGCGACAGGGAGGTGCCGTCGGGGCGGATCAGCCGTTGCCAGCAGACGAGCACCCGCTCCTGGCCGTACGCGACCATCGAGTCGTAGCTCGCGAGCAGCTTCGATCCCTGCGGAATGAGGAGGTAGTTCCCGCTGACGGTATCGTACACATTCTCACGCACCTGGCCGAGGATCGTCCCGGGCAGGTCGCTGTTGATCCCGGTGACGAGGACCGTCGGGATGATGCTCCCGGCCTTGAGCTCGTAGGGGCTGCGCGGCCGGACGACCTGATTGGGCAGGTAGCCGTCCGAGCGATCGGTCTGCGTGAGAAACTCGTTCTTGCGGCCTTGCATGTTCTGATCGGCAGGAGCGGTCGCGCCGGGACGCGCGGCTCCCGCTCCTTCGGCCGACGGCTGCGAACTCGAGCTCGTGGTCGCGACCAGCCTCTGCTCGCCGGCGAAAGGGTCGTCGATGTTCGCGTAGAGCGACGCGCCGAACGCCTTCTCTCGCTCCTCCCGCAGCATTTCGTGCCGCGCGCGGCGACTGCCGTCTTGAGCCGAGGCGAGGTCGCCCGGGCGGGCGCCCTCTCCGTTGGCGCCGCGATGGAACGGACCAGACGCCGCCGAGCCGACCCCCGCGTCCGGCGCGGCGGCGGGTGGCGGATCCTGGATGACGTCGGGAAGTTGGACAGCCTGGGTTGCCGTCGGCTGGTCGGACCGGCCGTCAGCCGGCTTTGGTGGTGGCGGCGAAGGTGAGAAGGCAAGGGCGGTCGCGAGGGCGATGACCGAACCAATACCGGCCAGCGCGATGACGGTAGCCCCCTTGGCCAGTCGTGGCTTCGCCTCGTCGAGCCGGAGCGGAGGCAGCTTGCTCTCGTGCGTGAACTGGGAGGGCTCGATCTGGTGAGCGCCGGTCGGCGGCAATGTCGGCGCGCCACCGGCCATGGAGCGCGAGGGCTCGTTCCTCGTGGTATCGCCCTCGATCGGAGGAAGATCTCCGCCGGCGGACATCACTCGCCCCTCGAGATGCGAACGATCTCCTGATCCTGCTGTCCGACGCGGAGCTCGGCCCGCTCGAATAGCCGATCCACGATGTAGTACTCGTTCTTCACGCGCACGTTCACGATCTGGACCTGGCTGCTCGAATCGAGGACGAAGAACGCGGGCGCTTCGCGCTTCAGCATCGCGGCGGGGAACCGGATGAAGGTTCGCGTGCCGTCGTCGAAGACCTGCAGCGGTGTCCAGACCGGCCGACCCTTTTCGACCTTGATGGCGTAAGCGAAGTTGGCGCTGTCGAGCCTGACCAGCGTCGCGGTCGTGAGCTTGTCCGCCGCCTCCTGCTGCGCGGCAGCCGCTTCGAGCTGGGCGACTTCGTCCTGCGGATACCGCCAGGCGACCGCGACCATGAAGTCATTCGCCCAGCTCGTGAGGTCCAAATAGTACGACCGGCGATCGGTGTTGATCGTCATGGTCGTCGACAGATCGGGGCGCGTCGGCTTGACGTAGACGATGAACTGCTCGACCTGGCCCGACTGTGACTTCCCGAGCGCGGTCGCCCACCGGATGTTGTCGCCGATGACGACCTTGCCCAGCACCTTCTCACCGGGCTGGAGTTGGATGGCCGTGAAGCGGAGCGGCGCCGTGTACACGCGAAAGAGAACGCCGGGCGCGTAGTCGAAGACCATGATCGCGTTGTAGTAGCCGGCCGGATCCGGAGACGAGGTCGCCTTGGCGTTCGCCTCCTGAACCACGGTCGCGGGCTGCTTGCCGGCGGCGCGGTGAAGCGCGGGCTGCCGCGCCGGAAGGGGCCGGAGCTGGCCGGGCAACGGCATCGGCTTGGGAATGGTGATCACCGCCGGCGGCTTGACGGTCTCGGCGACGAACTGTGCCTTGACGTAGCGGGGTGGCGGCGGCGTCCGGCTCGCGCAGGCTGCCACGACGAGAAACAAGGAGGCGACGGGGACGACGGAGAGCTTCATGGGATTTCCTCGCGGTCTGGTGAAAGGGTCATGGCAGGCGCGTCCAGTGGAATTCGTCGACGAAGATCCCGAGCGGGTTCTCGTCGATCTGCTCGTCCTTGTCGGGATCGAGCGCGCGCAACGCGACGCGGAAGGTGGCGCGCCAATTCGAGGTCGAAACCGGGTTGCCGTCCTTGTCGGACACGACCTCGTGCCAGTCGACCTGCCAGGTGTCGGCCGACAGCGGAATCACGTACGTGAACTCGATGCCCACACGCTGCTCCTGAGCGCGCGCGAACGGGCTATTCGCCTGGACGTAGGCGGTCAGCGCGCTGCTCGCCGCCGGTGTGACGAACTTGTACGCGACGACCCACCAGGTCTTCAGCACCTCGGCGTCGCTGGTCAGCGACCGGGTGTGGTGGACGAACTGCCGGAGGTAGTACTTGACCGATTCCGGCCCCGGCCGGTACGCCGCCGTGGACGCGGGTCCGAAGTACCGCGCGCCGCCCAGCCGGTCGACCTGCACGACGTGCGTGACCGCCTTCGGCAGCGAGCCGAGATAGATGATGCCGATCGTCTGAATCGCGAAGCCCGCGGCCAGCGCGAAGCAGGCCAGCCGCCAGTGAAACGCCTGCACGAGCGCCGACCCCATGCGGTCGTCCCACTCCTGGGAAGCGCGCTTGTACGGGGTCTCGAGCAGCCCTTGCGGGGCCCACTTCCGCACCGTCTTGGCGCCCTGCGTTCTGAAGAGAGTGAGCATCGGGTCCTGCCATCACACTCGGGCGCCAGCTTCCCAAGTTGCGGCCCCGAGGATCGCGGCGTCGCCGACCGGGCACCATCAACCCGTCGCGTGAGCGGGGCCTCCTACGGTCTCTGGAGTTAGCCAAGCGGTGGCCGCGTGGCCTGCTCCTAGCCGCCCCCTTCATGGTCTCGATGAACGCTCGCCTCGCGGCGTCACCTCGCGGCGGCTCGGATAGTAGAGATGAAAGCCCGCGAAGCTCGGCAAGAGGTCGAGCAGGCCACCATTTCCGGCAGCGCCCCTCCACGGTTCCATGCTCCGTGCCCGTGATACCATCACCCTGCTGGAAGACTTCCACCGACGCTCGGGGGGGGGGCCTCTAGGTGGTCCGATTCGTGGAGGGAGGGAAATCGATGCCGGCACAGGATGGGGCCCCGCCCGCGGATGACGAACCTGGCGCCGACAGTGGGCGACACGGCGTCGCTCCAGTCGCGAGCCCCACGGCCGAGCTGTTCGCGGGCGGGGGCGAGATGAGCGCGCTGATGCGTTCGACGGACTGGTCCAAGACGAGGCTCGGCCCGGTCGAACGGTGGCCGAGAAGTCTCACGACGATGCTCGGCGCCGTGCTCGGCAGCCGGTTCCCGATGTTGCTCTGGTGGGGCGCCGATCTGCTGCAGCTGTACAACGACGGGTACCGGGACATTCTGAGGGACAAGCATCCCGCGTCGCTCGCCGCTCCCGCCGCGCAGGTTTGGGCCGAGATCTGGGACGTCGTCGGGCCCATGGTGAGGAGCGTCATGGAGGGGGGGCCAGCGACCTGGACGGAGGACCTCCAGCTATTCATCAACCGGGCGGGATTGGCGGAAGAAGCCTACTTCACATTTTCATACAGTCCTGTCCCTGGAGACGACGGCCGGGTCGGCAGCGTCCTCAACACGGTGCAGGAAACAACCGTGAAGGTGCAGAGCGAACGCCAGATCCGGATGCTTCACGATCTGGCGGCGCGCGCCTCCGAGGCGAAGTCCGAAGACGAGGCCTACCGAAGCGTGACCGAGGTGCTGTCGTCCAACGAGTTGGATCTCCCATTTGCTCTTCTCTATGTCTTGAACGAGAGCGCTGACGGCGCGTTGCTCGCGGGCGTGAGCGGCTGGAAGGACTATGAGGGCCCTGCCAAACCCGCTCTTCTGCCGGTCAACCAGGATGCAAGTACGTCCACTTGGCCTGTCGTGGAGGTCATCCGAACCGGCCACGAGCTGGTCATCGACGACCTCGCCGCCCGGTTCGGGCCGTTGCCGATGGGCCGCTGGAACGCGCCGCCTGAACGAGCCATCGTCCTGCCTCTGTCCCGTGCCGGTCAGTCGACGTCTTACGCCGTCCTGGTCGCGGGCATCAGTCCCCACCGTCCTTTCGATGACCGATATCAGAGGTTCTTTCGCGCGACTGCTGATCAGGTCATGACCGTCATCGCGAACGCCCGCGCGTACCAGCAGGAGCGGCGCAGAGCCGAGAAGCTCGCCGAGATCGATCGAGCGAAGACCGTCTTCTTCAGCAATGTCAGCCACGAGTTCCGTACACCGCTGACGCTCATTCTCGGGCCGATCGAGGATGCGTTGTCGAGACCGGAGCAGTCGCTCCAGGGAGACGGTCTCCAAATGGTCCATCGCTCTGCGACCCGGCTGCTCCGCCTGGTCAACAGTCTCCTCGACTTCGCCCGCATCGAGGCGGGGCGCCTTCAGATGTCGTTCGGCCCGACGGACCTCTCAGCCTTCACCGCCGACCTCGCAAGCTCCTTTCGCTCTCTCATCGAGCGTTCAGGCGTTACGCTCACCGTCGATTGCCCGCCGCTGCCTGAGCCCATCTACGTGGACGCGGCGCAATGGGAGAAGATCGTCCTCAATCTTCTTTCCAATGCGTTCAAGTTCACGTTCACGGGTGAAATCGTCGTTTCGACGCGATGGTGCGACAGCCACGTTGAGACCACGGTGCGCGACACCGGCACCGGCATCCCGGAGAAGGAGCTGCCGCACATCTTCGAGCGCTTTCATCGCATCGAAGGGGCCAAGGGACGAAGCTTCGAAGGAACGGGAATCGGACTCTCGCTCGTTCAGGACCTCGTGAAGCTGCACGGCGGGAGCGTACGCGTCGCGAGCGCGCCCGACCACGGCAGCACGTTCGAAGTCTCAATCCCGACCGGTACGGCCCACCTCCCCCCCGAGCGCATCGTAGCCCGACGCGAACCCGTGTCCCCGTTTGGGGACGCCGCGCCGTATCTGCTCGAGGCTTCGCATTGGCTCTCCGATCCGATAGTCGAGATCGCGCAAGCTCCTCGGCGCGAGGAGCTCGGTCCGTCCGGTGTGGACGCGGCGGGGCCCGTCGAGGATCGCGCTCGCATTCTGATCGCGGACGACAACGCCGACATGCGCGAGTACCTCGCGCGATTGGTCGCCGCTCGGTGGCAGGCGCAGGCTGTGGCCGACGGCGTAACTGCGCTGGCAGAAGCCCGTTCGACGCCCCCTGACTTGATCCTCAGCGATATCATGATGCCCGGGCTCGATGGCGTCGCGCTGCTGCGAGAGCTCCGCGCTGATCCGCGAACCAGAGAGATCCCCGTCGTGCTTCTCTCCGCCCGCGCCGGCGAGGAGGCGCTTGTCGAGGGCCTCGAGACCGGCGCGGACGACTACCTGGTCAAGCCGTTCTCCGCCCGCGAGCTGATCGCGCGCGTGCAGACTCACCTGCAGATGGCGCGGCTCCGACGTCAATTGGGCGCATGACCTCGCGCGTGCCAACGAGGAGCTCGAGACCTTCAGCTACTCCGTTTCCCACGACCTCCGGGCCCCGCTCCGCGCGATCGACGGCTTCAGTACCGCTCTCCTCGACGAGTACGGAGACAACCTTAGCGATCAGGCGCGGCAGTACCTGAGCCGCGTCCGGAAAGCCACTCAACGGATGGCGGCGCTCATCGACGACCTGCTCGGCTTGGCGCGGATCACGAAGGCAAAAATTCATCGAAAGCGGGTCGACTTGACGGAGCTTGCGCGGACCGTCCTCGCCGAGATCGAAGCGCGGGACCCCGGCCACAAAGTGGCGTCTCACGTCGCTGACGGGTTGCGGGTTGAGGCCGATCCTGGTCTGGTCACCGTGATACTCGAGAATCTCCTCGGCAATGCCTGGAAATTCACCGCTAAGAAATCGGAGCCGCGGATCGAGGTAGGCCAGCAGCAGCAAGGGACCAAGATGATCTTCCTCGTCCGGGACAACGGCGCCGGATTCGAGATGGAGCACGCAGGAAGACTATTCGCTCCGTTTCAGCGCCTGCACCTGGAAGCCGAGTTCCCCGGGACTGGGATCGGTCTCGCGACGGTCCAGCGGATTGTGTCTAGACACGATGGGCGCGTCTGGGCGGAGGCCGCGAGTGGTCGAGGGGCAACATTCTTCTTCACGCTGGGAGGGGCGTAGCGGATGGTGGAGCAGTCGATTCTCCTGATTGAGGACAATGACGATGACGCCGACCTGACCGTCAAGGCGTTCACGCGCGCCCGGGTCATCAATCCCATCGTGCGGGCGCGCCATGGCGTCGAGGGTCTTGATTACCTGTTCGGACGCGGGACCTTTGCCGGCAGGGATCGAAGCGACACGCCGGCCGTGATCCTCCTCGATCTGAACCTGCCGCGCGTCGATGGCGTGGCGGTGCTAAAGGCCGTCCGTGCGGACGAGCAAATCAAGCACCTCCCGGTGGTGATTCTCACGTCGTCGAATGACGACAAGGATCGACTGGCGGCCTACGACAACCACGCGAACAGTTACGTTCGGAAGCCTGTCGACTACGATCGCTTCGTCGAAGCGGCGCGACAGCTCGGTCTCTACTGGCTGGTGCTGAACAGCGGTCCTCCGCGGCGTCCCTGAGCGGCTGTCGCTCGATGGTGCGGACGATCTACTTGGGCGCGGAGTCGTCGCCCTCTCCACGATGCGTCCACAGATGCCGGTTGGTGCAGGGCGAACCGCTCATGGAGCCGAAAGTATTTGGACTTTCATACAGATCGAGGCGCTCGACTTCGGAGAGCCCAACCCGCTTATCGACGACGGGGACCCCCAAAAGTATGGGGCAATCGGTGATCACGTCGGATCCGATCTGCACGGCCGAATAGCCATAGTCTTCGAAGACGGCGACGGCAGACTGAGCCGCCTTCGCGTTCAAGAACGCTAGGCGCATCGTTTCCTCCCTGACACATTGTCGAACCGGTCGGGCTCTACGGACTTTCTGTTGCCGAAAACCAAGAACGCCGCAAAAATCTTCCCGGTGCTCTGATTGATGCAGCACGCGTTCTCTTGAGCTAGAGGTTGCGAGCGGCCCCGTCCTGAGACTGCAGGTAGGATTGCACGATGACATCCGGCTTTAGTGGCGAGGATCGGGATGACAAGACCGCGTTCACCGGCGTAAAAGTCTTCTCGGCGACGAAGATGAGGGATCGCGAAGAGCTCGGCGAGAGAATTACCGCCTGGCTTCGGGAAGACCGCAAGCTCGAGGTTGTTGACAAGGTCGTCACGCTCTCCTCCGATGCGGAATTCCACTGCCTCGCGATCACGATTTTCTACCGCGAGTCAGAGGCGGCGTCGGGTGAGTCCGGTCTCCGGCGCTGAATGCGGCGGCCCGCCTGGCCTCACCCATGGATCGTCGTTCCTACTCGGCGAAGAGCCGCAAGAGCGGCGAACAAGAAGGGTCCGGCGCCTCCACGACGTCCCGGGGAGTCTTTATCCCGGTACACGGGCGCCCTTTGGGGAGGGTCGGATGCCTTGTGTGCCGCGCCGGACTGCGCCCCATACAGGGAGGTCGGGCGCCGGTTCACCGCCGCCAGAATTGGATACCGGGGGAAGTCGAGCGCCCTCCGCCATCGACCAACCTGGTAAGGCGGTCGATGACCTCCCCAACGGGACGGGAACCACCGGTCCCCCGGCGAGGCGAATAGTAGCCCGCCCGCGAGCTCACCGTTCAAGCTCCGCGGCGGCTAAGCGAGTTATCACTCGAGTACTTCGCAGCGGTTCCAAAACCCAGAGCGCTGGACGCCTACGCCTACGCGCCCGTGTATGTGGGTCCTTCTGGACGAGGACACGGAAGGCCTGTCACGCTCGAAGGCTGGCGGCCTAGAGCAGGTGAGAGCGGCCAATAGGTGGCCGCGACAACTGACAAAACGAAAAGGAGTCCCGCCATGTTCAAGACAATTCTCGCCTCCACGCTCGCCGCCACCCTGGCCGTCCCCGCCGCAGGCGCATTTGCGGCGACGCCTCCTGATTGCGCGCTCAAGCAGGTGGCGGCGGCTCGTCCGCTCACCGAACGGGTCTCGATGGGGGGTCACATCGTCCGCGACCGACTGGCCGGAGCGACCCTGTATATCCCCGCCGAACCAGGCGTCACCACCGACTGGCTCAAGCGCCTTGCCGATGCGCATCACGCGCAGATGGGGACCAGCGCGACCAACGCGACCAACGCCCCGATGAAGGACTGCGTCTTCGCCGTCGCGAAGTCCGACATCGAGGTCTCGAGCAACAACTCGGGGTTCCTGATGGTGGCGATTCGGTCCAAGGACGACGGGGCCGCCAAGGAGATCCTCCGTCGAGCTGAGCTGGCAGTGAAGTGACGGAGCCGGAGCCACCGGGGCAGGGGCTCGCCGCCCCTGCCCCAGCCCCCGCGTTTGCGGACCCTTCCACAGCCGGGAGCGCGCGAATGGACCCCGAGACGAGACGGAGCCTGAACGCCATGATGATCCGCCTCGCTGACGGCGACCGCTCGGCCTTCGACGGCGCCTACGCTCTCCTCTGGCCAGCGCTGCTCGCGTTCTGCAAAGGAGCGCTCGTGCCGTCGGACGCGGAGGACGCTGCCCAGCTCGCTCTCCTGAAAATCTTCGACCGCGCGTCGACCTTCCAGCGCGACAAGGATGCGCTGACCTGGGCGATCACGATCGCCGCATGGGAAACGCGCACGATCCGAAAGCGCAACTTTCGCTCGAGGAGCACGTCGCTCGACGCGGACGATCACGCGTCGCCCACATTGGATCCCGAGCAGGCGGTGGTCGATCGCGAGCTCGTCGAAGCCGCGCAATCGATTCTGGGGTCGCTGTCTGATGATGATCGAGCGACCCTCGCGGCGACGGTCGCTGAAGAGAAACCGACCGGCGTATCCGGCGTCGCGTTCCGGAAGCGCCGGGAGCGGGCCATCGCCCGCCTCAAAGATGCTTGGAGAAGAATCCATGGAGACTGATGCAAACTCACTGAAGCAGCGGGCTCGCCGGCTATACGAGGTCGGCCGGCTGCGCGGCGCCCTCGGCTGGTCGATTCCCGCCCTGATCCTCGCGGCGCTCGTAGCCCTCATCGTCCGGCAGATTTCGATACCTCTCGCAATCGGCGTCGCGCTCTACGCGGCATCGGTGGGGCTCCTCTGGTGGGGGCGCGCGCCCGGTCGCGGCGTGCTGCCGGGGTTGGTGTACGGCCTCGTGCCTCTCGGCGCTGCGGTGATCGCGAACTTCTACGGCCACGCGTGCGTCGGCGCCGATTGCCTGCGCGTCTGCACCCTAACCTGCTTCGGGGGCGGGCTCGTCGCCGGGCTGCTGATCGCCAGACTTTCCGTCCGGTCACCGAACCCGATCGTGCTGTTCCTCAGCGCGGCATCGGTGGCGCTCCTTACGGGCGTCATTGGCGGCGCTTGCATGGGTGTTTATCCCGTGATCGGCATGGCGATCGCCATCGGCGTGGCGTTCTTGCCCGTAGCGCTTCGCTCCCGTCGCCCGACAAGTTAGATCCTATCTCGGCATTGGAAGTCGGCGCGAAGAAGTTCCCGCACCGCTTCCGTGGGTGCCGAGCCCAAGGCTCGCTCCCTGTGTTGCTGGGCAAGCTCCAGATTTCCCGACCGCCGATGCAGGTCACCCAATACGGCGTCCCAGAGGTAGGACCCGACCAGCCATGCGGATGGCGCGAGGCCCTCCAGTACGGCGAACCCTGCCTCCGGACCTTGCCACTCGGCAACCGCCACCGTCCTGTTCAGCGCGTGCAGAGGTGGCGGGGCGATCCGCTCGAGCATCGAATAGAGGTCGGCGATCTCCTTCCATCGGGTTTGGCCGAACGAGCGCGCAAAGCAATGCTCGGCAGCGATTCCCGCTTCCCGCATTGAACCTCGAGAAGACCTCCCCGCTGGCCGCCCGCGCCAACCATTCCGCCCCGCGTCGCGTCCCTTCGCGATCCCAAAGCTCAACCTGGCTGGTCGCCGCTGAGGAAGCAACTCGCTCGGTCGAAAGCGAAGGAACGGCCGATGTGATGCGCCGGTAGCGTGCCGCGGAAGGCAGCCGCTCGCACGGCCGCCGCGCTCATACCCAACAGCTTTCCCGCCGTGTGAGCATCGATGAGAGGCTCATTCTCCGCTGCCACCGCCGACCGGTCTCCGTCCTCTGTCGAGACGATAGCCTTGATCTCGTCCCTGATGGACGGGTCCACGCCACCGATCGGGGATGGTTGCAGGCGAGCGGAGTGGATTGCGGATCACCTCTGCTCCGCCGTGTGCCCGGGGACGAGACGCACGACGATGCGACAGGCAGACGCGCCTTTCTCCATGCACTCTGGTTGCTCGATCACGACACCTTCTCCGTAGTAGGCCGCCAGGCCCCGGCAGATGCCGATCGCCACCGCGCACAGCCGACGCTTCGAGGCGTATTCGATGTGGACCTCGTCGGCCGACACGCGCCGGGGGCGCAGGTGAGGTGGACGCGCCTCACGGTCACGCATGCGGACGGTTCGGTGGATGACATCCTCGACGTTGAGCAGCACATCGAGGGTACGCCACGAGTCAATGATGAAGGCCTTGTAGAGCGACATAAGGGTCGGTACCAGCGCCACACCGAAGTCCTCCAGGACCACGGGCACCTGACGTCCCTGGCGCGCCGCAGTCGCTCGCACGAGCGCGGCCATCTCGTCATCTGGGTAGGAACCGGTCGAATGGTACCAACCGCCGACACTCCCGACCTTAGCGATGGCGCTCCAAGCCTCTGTTCCGTCGCGGGCCACCACGAACTGCTTGAACCCGTAGAAAAGGCTGCCGTGCATCGTCCACCAACCCCGCCGCCAGTCTACCTTTAGGCGCCTCGCTGGGTCCACGACCGTCGGAAATTCGGCAGTCCAATCGACGCTCCTCCTGAGGAGCTTGACCCGCCCATCTCGACCGCACAGCCGATCCGGTAGCCGTCGAGCTTGATCTCATCCATCCGTCGCCGGCGGGTGGTTCCTTCACAAGCGGCGCGAGCTGCGGGTTGTAGGGCGGCAAAGAGTTGGAGCGGCGTGCCACGGACTAGGCTCCCAAAGTTCTGTCACGTCGCGCTGGTTTCGTGAGAAGCATCCGGGCCAAACTTACTCCGACGGCGTCGCGCCCGGGTCGCGACCGCGGTGTCGAACCGTCCGCGCGGTCTGCCGGATCCCCTAGGTCTCGCCTTCACGATTCGGGGCGGGTTGCGCTGGCATGACGCTGGCGCCAAGCATGAGCGATCTCCGCGCGTGCTCCGCCCACGCTGCTGGGCGCGCCGCACCAGACGGCCCCGAACTCGAGGAGCCACCTCCGCGGCCATTGCCGACCTCCGCCGATGCGGGCGCGCCGGTCGACTTCGGTGTGCCGGCGCTGGCGCCCTTGTCGAAGCCTTGGCCGAACTGGTCGCGGAGGCCCGCGAACGGGGACTTCGCGAGATTGCCGACGCCCGCCGCCGCCGCGCGCCCCGCTCCTCCCGCCGCACCAAGCGCGCTGGCGGCGTAGCCTCCCCCTCCAGCTCCCGCCATCCCGGCGGTGGCACCGCCGGCGACGACGCCCGCGCCGCGCGCTCCCGCGCCGAGGAGCGCTCCCCCGCCGCGCGCGATCGTCGTCGCCAGGCCCCCGAGCCCGCTGACCATCATCGCGCCCGACATCATGTTCTGCGCGACGCCGCCGGCCCCCAGCGATGGGCTACCGGCGAGCAGCGAGGCGGCCAGACTGGGCGCGGTCCACGCGAACAGCATGATCGTGCCGCTCGTCAGCAGCAGAGCCCAGAGCTCGTTGAACTTGATCTCGGGGCCGACGAAGCGGACCGAGGCGAGCGTCGGTTGGACCATGGTCATCACGAAGGCCAGCACCATGAGCTTGATGGAACAGGCCACCACGGCGCCGATCGCCTTTTCCGACAGAAACCGGAAGTGCGGCGAGACGCCGAAGCCGATGAGCACGCCGGCGAGCGCGGAGATCAAATAGAACTCCAGGACGGCCAGGAAGATCTGCACGGCCATCAGCAAGAACGTCAGCATGATCGCCATGTACATCAGACCGAAGACGACGGCGTCGAAGAAGTCGAACGTCCCGATGTTGGACAGGGCGTGTACGAGGCCGTCGGTAGCGGTCGTCCCCATGCTGGCGACCTTCGACGGATCGAGGAGGACCTGGAAGTTCCCGCGCTGACCGGCGGCGATGAGGCCGGCGCCAATCAGGCTCTGCGAGAACGCCTGAACGAGCTGGTGGAAGTTGGTCGTGATGTACGTCCAGACGGCGATCTTGAGGAACTTGCCGAACAGCGCCGACACTTGCTGACCGCCGTCCAGAGCCAGGTACATCCCGGCCAGCGCGATCTCGATGAGCGCGAGCGAGCCGAGCACCTTGTGGGCGATCGGCTGGACCCGATCGTAGGCCGCCGAGTACGCGCTGACGAACGTCGTCAGCGTCGTCGTGAGGGAATTGAACTCCACGGCCAGGCTCTCCCCTCAGGGAAGACGGTTGAGGACGCGCGACGGGCGTCCGCGGTTGGTGTAGCCGTCGAGGCGGCGCTGCTTGCTCTCGCGGATCATCAGGTTCTGGCCGGACGTCGACGCGGCGAGCGCGGCGGTCACGCGCTGGCTGGTGGCCAGCACCTCGACGACCGTGCCGAGGCGGTCGTGGATCTTGGCGAGGCTCTGGTTGATGAGCTGGAGCTGGCGCAACTCACCGTTCGCGCCCTGGGACTGCCGCAGGATGTCCGTCATCACGTCGTTCTGCCGGCGCAAGAGATCGATCTGCGTCTGCGCGCTCATCGCCACGAGCGACGAGTTGCTGATCTCCGTCTGCCAGCCCGTGTAGTAGCCGTCGAAGTCCGACGAGCGCACGCCGCGCCAGGCGTTCTTGTCCTTCGGGAAGAGGCGGTTGAAGTCGGACTGGACGTGGTTCGCCGTGAAGCTGATCGTCTGCACCTGGCCAGCGAGCGACTGGTAGTTCCATCGCAGGGTGTTGAAGGTGTTGACCAGGCCGCTGAAGGACGTCGGATCGAGCTGACGCAGCGTCTGTTCCGTGTAGCGGACTTGGGTCTGGAGCTGTTCGAGCTGACTGGCGAGCTGGAGCCCCTGGCTTAGGAGCTCGGCGAGGATCGCGGCCAGCTCCGCCAGGTCGCCGCCGAACAGATCAGCGCGCGCAATCTTCGGCGGAGCCGAGGCGAACAGAGAGGCGGTCAGGACGGCGACGAGGACGGTGCGGCGACGATGAGACATGGCGTGACTCCCGGTTACGACATCAGGGGCTGGGCGCCTGCGCGCGTGCCGCGCGCCTGCTCCAGAAGGGGGACCGCCCAGTCGAGCTGTCGGTGGGCGAGGATCTTGAGCGCGCGGTCCGCTGGCGGCGTGGTCCGTTCCAGCTCGTCGAGGAAGCGCTGGTCGGCCGGGCTCGACATGCCGACGAACGCGAGCGCGACAGGACCGAGGTCGAGCCGGAAGAGGCGCTGACCCTTGACGGACTTGTAGTAGTAGTCGGCCTTCTTGGTCGCCCGCGCGAGGATCGAGATCTCGGTGTCCGTCAGGCCGAAGGATCGATAGACGGTGGCGAGTGCCGGCGTCTGCGCCTGCTCGTCGGGCAGGTAGATCTTCGTCGGACAGGCTTGGAGGATGGTTTGGGCGATCGGGCTGTTCGCCGCGTCGGCGACTTCCTGGGTCGCGAACACGACGTAGACGTTCTTCTTGCGCAAGGTCTTGAGCCAGCTCTGGAGCCGGCTCACGAAGGTCGGGTGGCGGAGGAACAGCCAGGCTTCGTCCAGGATCAGCAGCGTGGGGCGCCCGTCGAAGCGCGCCTCGATGCGGTGAAAGATGTAGTCGAGCGCGGGCGCGACCGCCTCCTCGCCCATACGCATCAGCTCGCCCATCTCGAACATCTGGACTGCGGACAAGGAATCGACCGAGTCGTGGTTGGCGTCGAAGATCTGCCCGTAAAACCCTCGGACCGTGTACGGATAGAGGGCGGCCTTGAGCTCCGGCGTGAGGAGGAAGCTGAGGCCCGAGAGGGTCCGGTGCTCGCGCCGCGGGTTGCTGGCCAGGCTGGCCAAGGCGCTGTCGATGTACTCCTTGAGCGTCGGCGAGGGGCTGACCTTCTGCTCGGCGAGGAGGTGCAGGACGAACTGCGAAGCCCAGACGCGCTCGGCCGGATCGTCGATGTCGCGCAGGGGCTGGAAGGATGTGGGCGCCTTCTCGTTCCCGGGCTCGTAGATGACGCCCTCGAGAGCGAGCGTGAGCGCCCGGGCGCTCTTGTCCTTGTCGATGACGATCACCTGGGCGCCCGGGTACCGCAGGAACTGGATCGCCAGCGTGCCAAGGAGCGTGCTCTTGCCCGCGCCGGTGGGACCGACGATGAAGGTGTGGCCGACGTCCTGGACGGCCAGGTTCAATCGGAACGGCGTCGAGCCCGCCGTGGAGCAATAGACGTGGGCCGTGCCGACGCCCGATCGGTCGCGCAGGTGCTCGTTCTCCTCGTCGCCGGCCCACGCGGATGACAGCGGCATCAAGTGCGCGAGCGTCGTCGTGCTCACGGGCGGCCGGCGGACGTTGGCCCATAGATGACCGGGCACCGTCCCGAGCCACGCCTCCTGGGCATTGAGCGATTCGTCCCGGACGACGAACCCGTTCTGCTGGATCACCTGGCGCACGGCTTGGCTCTTCCGGCGCGCCAGATCGATGTCGCGGTCCCAGACCACGATCGTCGAGGTCAGATAGCCGTAGCTGACGACGTCGTTGCCGAGCTCCTCGAGCGCGCGATCGACGTCGCCGGCCTTGCCGGCCGAGGCGTTGTCGACCAGCGCCGACTCCTCCTTCGTGACCGTCTCCTTGAGCAGCGTGAGCAGGCTCTTGCGGCCTTGCCAGAAGCGGCGGCGCGCCTTCTCGAACTCGCGCTGCGCCTCTTCCTTGCTGAGGCAGATGTAGCGCGTAGACCAGCGGTATTCGATCCCGAGGTGATTGAGCTGGTCGAGGATTCCCGGGACGGTCGACCCTGGGAAGCCCGTGATGGTGCAGGCGGGAACGTAGTGCCGTCCCAGCATCGGGATATCGCCCGGCGTGAACGCTTGATCGGGCAGCAGCGCGTCGAGGTAGGCCGGCACCTCCGGCATGCCAACCCGATGGCGGTTGGTCGAGATCGTGCTGTGGAGATAGGTGAGCGTCTCCTCGTCGGAGAGCTCGCGCACCTCGACGAACACTGCCGCCATGATGTCGAGGATCTCCCGCACGGTCTTCCCGAAGATGGCGAGGTCTCGCCGATCGTCTTGGCCGTCCTCGGCGACCGCTGACAGCCCACGACCCTTGCCACCACGCCCTCCCCCTGAGAACAGCCGGGCGGCGCGGTGCTCAGCGAGCGTCGGGAGCTGCCAGGCGAATGTCAGGTAGTAGCTGCTCTCGAGGTGGGTGCCGCCCCGGAAATTGTGGCGGCGCTCGTAGTCGACGATCCAGGCCGCCGGGTGCGGCCAGCTAGACGACGGATAGTTGTCCGTCTCGAACCGCTGAGCCTCGACGAAGATCGCCCACCCGCTCGACAGCCGCTTGAGGGCGTTGTTGAGGCGAAAGACCGTCGCCGTGAGCTCCGGGCGCCCCGACGCCATCAGGTCCGGCCCACGAAAGGCGATCGTCTTCTGCAGGACCTCGTTCTTCTGCAGGACCACGCCCGGCGCGACGAGGCCGTACCAGGGGAGCCAATCAGGGAGCCGGTGGGTGGGCTCGCGGTATCCCTTGAGCGAGAACATCGTCATGCCCTCATGGCTCGAGCCGGTTCTGGCCGTTGAGCGCGCGAAACAGGACGGGGAAGAAGTCCGGGTCCTTGCGCGTCAGGAACGCGGCCGCGATGTGGAGCCCGAGGCCGATCGCCAGGAACCAGTACTGGTTCAAGTTGAAGACCAGCGCCGCCGTCGTGATCCAAAGCAGGATGGCGAGCTTGCGCGGAACGCCGGCGAGCAGCGTCGGCTCGGTGAGCGCGCGGTGGACGGGCCAGGCGTAGCCGTCGTCGTCGATCATCGACGCCTCAGAGGATGAAGCCGCCGCTCGCTCCGAAGAACGAGAGCCAGAACGTCCGCGCGCTGAACGCGATCGACAGGCCGAGGCCGATGATGAGGAGCTTGCGCGCGCCGCCCCCGCCCTCGCTGAGGCCGATGCCGATCCCGCAGAGGACCATCGCGATGAGCCCGATCGCCTTGGCGACCGGCCCGCTCAGCGAGTTCGAGATCTTATCGAGTTGGCTCTCCCACGGCAGGCCCGCGCCCGCGTGGGCGACGCCGGCCAGGAGCAGCAGGCACGAGAAAGCGAGGGTGGTCCGGAAGCCCGGAGATTTCGGCAGCGATCGAAGAAGTGAAGTCGGCGTCATTGGGTCGTCCCTTTCTGGTGTGTCTGCTGGATCCACTCGGGCGTGGCCGCCGCGAGTTGCGGCGATCGGACCGCGGCGGGCGCGGCGCGAGCCGCCGCGCACCGCCGCGGACCGCGCGTCACGCGGCGGCCTGATCTCCCCCGCGCTCCTCGGCGCCCTTGCCCCGCTCGTCCGGCTTGCGGACCTGGATCGTGATGTCCGGCCCCATCGGGACGTAGCTGAGCTTGAGGTTGATCGATTCGTCGTCGTTGACGAACGCCGTGCCGATACGCGTCCAGATGTTGAAGGTCTTGCCGGGCTCGTTGCGGTCGTCGCGCTTCTCGATCCCGAAGACGTGAAGGACGCCCTTCTTCTTGGTGTCGTTAGCCATGCTGGTCTCCTTTCGAGCAGTTGGGTGTTTGCTGGCGCACGGTGGAAAGCGCGCCTGAGATCAGCTCGGGCAGACGAGGCGCGGGTTGCGGCCCCGGCCGGACAGGCGACCCGGATCGCTGCCGCGGCCCAAACCGCGGGGTACACTTGAAATCCCGTGGATTTCGCTGAGGAAGCAGGCGCCGGGCTCGGCGCTCAAGCTCAAAGCCGGCCGACAGGCCGCAACTCCACGTCGGATCGGACGAGTGACCTGAGGTCGTGACCAACGCGCAGGAGTAACTTGATGCGGTATGTGAGTCTCTGGGTCGTCGCGGTGTTCCTCATGGGTTGTCCCACCCGCGCGAGAGTCCAGGGTGACGACGGAGGCGGAGGCAGCGGAGCGGACGGCGGCGGCGACGGCGGGGTGCGCACGATCGCGATCGTTTCGCCCGCAACCATGACGTTCGCGAACGGCGACGTGGCCATCGAGGTCCGCGTCTCCGGTGGCACCGCCCCCAAGGTGCAGCTCCTCCGCAACGACATGGCTTGGCAGGAGATCTCGGGGCCGCCGTTCCGGTTCACCTGGGACACGAGGCCCGCCGCGGACGGCGACTACATGCTCACCGCGAGCGCGACCGTGAACGGGAAACAGGTCACGTCGGACCCCGTCACGGTCACGGTCGACCACACACCACCGCAGGTGACGGAGGTGACGCCGGCGCGTGGCAGCGCGTCCGGCGACCTCGCCGCGCCGATCAAGGTGACGTTTTCGGAGCCGGTCCTCGCGTCGACGGTGAACGACGCGTCGGTCCACCTCACGGCGGGCGCAACCGCCGTCCCGAGCACCGTGGCGCTGGCATCCGACGCGAAGTCGTTGGCGGTGACTATCACGGACCCCAAGGCCGTCACGCTGCCGGCGGACTTCGCCGCGACCGTCGCCACGACGATCACGGATCGCGCGGGCAACGCCCTGGCGGGGCTCGACCCGGCGTGGACCTGGACCGTGCCGGCATGGATCAAGCTGCCTCCGCTCGCGACGGAGATGCCCCCACGCTTGGCCGTCGACGCCGCGGGGCGACCACTCATTGTCTACGTCGTTGCCGACACGGTGACCGGCAACGGCGTCTTCAACATCCGCGTCGCCCGCTTCGATGGAGCCGCGTGGGACACGTCCTTGGGTGCGCCGACGACCAACGTCGACACCGCGCGATACGGATACTCCATCGCGCTCGACTCGAAGGGACAGCCGGTGCTCGCATGGTCGGGGTCCGTGCCGGCATTCAGCGGATCGCCGAAGGTCTATGTCGGCGCCTGGACCGGCTCCGCCTGGAACACCCAGTTCCCGGCGCTCGACGCGATCAACAACACCGGAACGGACCCAGCGCTTCCGTCGGTGGGAGTGGACCCTTCGGATCGACCGGTGGTCGCGTGGCGAGAACAGACGGGCAGCTTCCCCACCTACGACGCCTACGCGGCGCGCTGGGACGGCGCCGCATGGGTCCGCCTGAACGGTATGGGCTACATGGGAGGCGCAGGCTTCGACCGGCTTCTCGACGGACCCAAGCTGGTCGTCGACGCCCAGGGGAACCCGATCTTTGGCTGGTCGGAGGTGAACGTCGGAACTGGGGTCTCTTTCTGGACTGGCACCGACTGGGTCCGCAGCCAACCTCAGCTCGGCGGATACACCCCCTATCCCGCGCTGGACTCCACCGGAACCCCATGGCTCGCGGTGAAGAGCGCCGACCTCCACGTGGTGAAGTGGGATCGGATGATGTTGAACTGGCCCGAGGCGACCACGGCGCTGACGACCAGCACCTCATGGAGATCTCCGAGGCTCGCGCTGGCGCCGAACGGATCGCCGGTCGTGGCCTGGCTGGACACGAGCAGCGGTGTCCGCATTGGCGTGGCGAGGTGGACGGGGACGGCATGGGACACGAAGTTCGGCCTGTTCAACGCCGGTCAGAACCCGGCAAACGACATCGTCCCGGAGCTCGTCGTGGACGCGCGCGGGAAGATCTGGGTCGCATGGAGAGAAGGAACCGCGGCCCAAGTCTGGGCCTCGAACTACTGAGGTCGGGGCTCCCGCCCTCACTCACTTGCAGCTTCGCCCGTCGGGATGCACTCCCGGCCGGCCGCAGCGAGGACTTGGTCGTCGCATACGGGTCGGCGCCATCGGCGAACAGGGCCCGCCCGGCGGGCGTTCTCTTGAAAGGCTCGACGCACGTGTCGTGCAGCCACGCTTCGGCGAGATTCAGATGAACGCACGACCCATTGATCGGCCGCTCGCAGTGGCGACATGCCGGGGTCGTGGGTCGTGGCCGGTGTTTCAAGCACTCGGGGCAGTTGACCTCGGGCCAGGTCGGGCTCAAGGCGTCGGTCTTGCGCGCCCCCCCGCACTCCGTAGCTTTGATCTTGTGGGTCAGGTGCGGCCTCCGGGTCACGGACGTGTATACTGAACACCCGCTCAGTCACCTGGCAAGCGGCTCGATCAACACGCCAGAGAACACGCGGTACGAGCGGACCGCGGCGCGCGTGTGCGCCCCGCATAGCAAGACGCACAGGGTGCGGCGTCACCAGGTTTCGTCCAGGACGCGCTCGATCATCCGTTGGGCGGCTCTCTTCGCGCTCGACTTGCGGACGTAGGTAGGGAGGCCAGCTGCGACAATTGCCTCCATCGTCAGCTCCGCCACTGATCGACCAGGCACGGTCTCGACAAGGAACACCTCGCGTCCATCTCTCGTCGCGACGAAGTCACCGACGAACCAACGTCCGGTGGGGAGTTGGTGGACGAACTCCTCGGCGGTGCGGTCCATGGCTACCGCACCTCCAGCCGCTGCTGGGCGGCGATGTTCCGCATCCAGACGTCGCAGAACCGCGCGAGATCCGCTTGGCCATGAGCGACCAAGAGGGTCGGTTCGCCGAGACTGTCGACGAGCACGTACCGGTGGTAGGCGAGCGGCCCGTGATCGATGGCGGTGGGATAGACAGCCTTGGCGCCAGGCTGCCCGGGATCGTCGACGACGTAGAGCTCGACGTCGGGATCGGGAACGAGATCGCCGTTCGTAAGGTAGCGGTGGGCGATCGCGTACAGCGCCCAGGAGCGCCCGCCGCTCCTGCCCATGAGGAAGTCGACGGACACGGCCATGAACGCGCCCGGGGCGTTGTCGAGCCTCTTCGCGTCGCCGACTCCCAGGCCCTCGACGAGGGTCATGAAGATCCTCGTGGCGCGCTCGTCGAGCTTTCGCATCCCGACGTCGTTCGGCCCGGTAGCCGCAGGTGGTGGAGCCGTGAAGTTCGTGTCCATTGGGGTCCTCCTCTGTGGTTGGAATCGAGGCACCCAAGACGGGCGCGCAGCCGGCTCCCGCTCGGCCGAGCGCTGCGTTTTCGGGGGGACCACGTCTTCGTGGGGGAGCCGAAAAGGCAGAAGCGCGAGCCCGCGCAGCGGGTCCGCCGAGGGGCGCCGCGCGGAGTCGCCCGGGTGCTCGATCCAGCCACGGAGGAGAGCGAAGGACGGCCAGCCGCAGACCAGCCGCGCGCCGGAGGATTGAACGCGACCGGTCTTGCCTAGCGCGAGCGGCCCGGCCCGCGAACAGGATGCGGACCGCTGAGCGCCCGCGCGAGGTCGAAGCGCTCCATCGCGCGGGCGAGGTCCTTCTTGACCTTCTCCCACGTCGTGCGGTTCAGCATCTCGGGCATGACGCCCTTGTCGACGTCGCCCACGTAGTTGAGAGCGCGCACGACGCCAGCCGGATCGCCGGTTGGGAACTTCTGATGGAAGGCGTAGACCATCGCCTCCAGCGACATGCCGCCCTGGGTCAGCAGCGCGTGGATGTCCACGTAATCGCGTCTCACGGCGCGCTGGGTGATCGCGAGCAGCTTCATCGCGGCGATATCACGTGGCGAAGCGACCGAGGAGCCCTCCATGGACAGCGGCTGCTCGAGGAGCGGATAGCGGTAGCGAAAGACGCTGAACTTCACGCCGTCGACTCGCCCGAGGAAGGTGCCCTCGCTGTTCTGATCGACCTCGATCGCGCTCCCCAGCTTGCGCACATCTTTCAGTAGGTCATCGGGCGGCACGGCGCGAGGACCGAACCAATCGAAGTCGTCGGATCGACGATGCCCGAGCTGAAGCGCCACCGCGGCGCCGCCGGCGAGGTATGTACCCCACGAGCTTGTCGTGCCGGCACAGGCCTGCAGGATCCGCTGCTGGGTCGCCGTCAGCGCTTCCAGGTGAATGTCCCGGGGAGTCATTGCGAGGTCACCGATCTTCCCAAAGGCGCGCGTTGGGATCGGCCGCTTGCCACCGGCTCGCCGTGGCGTCCGAGATCCAAGGTGCCATTTGCGCCCGCGTCAGCCCCCGGCCCTGGCGGGCGCGGATCCACTCCTCGATGGCGTCGTCACCGAACCGCGCACGCAGCCAGTTGACGTGCTCCGGTCGGCCGTAGGCAAGAACGTGCAGCATCACCTCGTCGATCGCGGCCGGTAGGCGCACGTCCTCGAAGCGGTACTGCCAGAACAGCGGACGGAGGAGCTCGGGCAGTCGCCCGTTCCACCGCGCCTCGGCCGCGGCCCGCGCGATCTCCCGACGCCGCTCGGGGGACAGCGACCGTGCGCGCGCCGCGGCGCCCTTTGGCCCGCCGAGCCGCCCCAGCGCGACCGCGTGCTTGTTCTTCACCACGCTAAGTGTAGCGCTTTGTGCTCTATCGCTCAAGCATGACGCGGCAGGATATTCGACAGCGGTCATGGCCAAAACGGCGCCTCCAGCCACTGGAGAGCAGCCGCCCGGTGCGGGTCGTCCCAGCACGACCACGCCTCCATGAGATCGAATTTGCCGCGACTCGGGAGGCCGAACTCTGTCCAATCGGTGCCCGGGTTCCACACGGCCAACAGGAAGCGGGCGGCCCAGCCCGAGCCCGACGTCGGCGCGCCGCTGTTGCACCAGGCGATCAGCTCCTCGACGGACCACGGCTCGACGCCAGGGACTCCTCGCATCGAAGGAAACAGCTGACCGAGCGCCGCCATCGCCTGACGTCCGTCTCGCGGCCAGCGCATCCGTCGCGCCCTGCCCCGTTCGATCGAGGAGACAAGATCCGCTGACATGAAAACCGTCCTTGGTTGAGAGGTCGATGCCAGCTCCTCGGGCAGTGAACCCCCGCGTTGCGGGTTGCGGCCGCGGTTGGCATCCCGGTGGGAGGCCTTCACTGCGCCTCCGGACGACGGCCGAGGATCAGGTCCGCGGCACGCTGGGCCTGGGCGGCGGCGATGACGACCGCGCGCGCGTCCTCCTCGAGACACTTGAGCCAACCCGCCACGTACGCGGCTTGGTTCTCGATCGTGGCGCAGGATATTCCGCCCTCGGCGCAGAGAAGCGCGGCGCCCATCTCGGCGACGAGCTCCTCCCGCGAGTAGTCGGCGGATCCGAAGGGAGGGACGACACCGGATACGGGGAACCGACCCAGCCGGCTCGGATGGCCCGAGCTGTGAACCAGCTCGTGAAGCAGAGTCGCGTAGTAGGCCTCGGTGCTTTCGAAGGCCGACGGCGCCGGCATCGACACCCTGTCGGCGATCGGGGAGTAGCACGCTCGATTGAGTCCGTGCTCGATTCGCGGGGCGCCGGCGTAACCCGAGACGATGGCCCGGCAGTCGAGGATCTCGCGATCGGGAAGAGCGCTCGGTTCGACGATGCTCGCCGGGAGGCCGTCGCACTGCTGGACGTTGAAGACCGTGTAGTAGCGCAGCACGAATCGGCGCCGCCCGGCGGACGATGCCTCACCAGCGTCGGCCGCGTCGCGATCGTGATCGGCCCCGCCGTCGTCGCGATCGAGGACTCGCCAGAAGATGCAGGGCATGCCCTTCTCGCCCTTGCGGACCGATCCGCCGAGCTCCTTGGCTTGCCGGAAGGTGAGCCACGTGGACCGCGAGTAGCCGGCCGATTGCGTGGCGACCGCCAGCAGGAAGTGGTTGATGCCGCGGTAGACCTTGCCGGTGCTGCCGGATCGCGGCGCACCGACGGGTGAACGGGTCCAGCCGGAGCGCCACGGGACGGTGCCGCGCTGGAGCAACTCCAGGATGCGCGTCGTGATGAGGTCGTAGACCGACTGGCGCTGAGATGTCCTTGCTTCTGAGCGGACCGGCTCGACGGCGCTGGTCGTGGATGCGGAGGCGGTCGCGTCTTGGGAAGTGTCGTTCATGGCAGGTGCTCCTTTCGGCGTCTGGACTCGGGGCACCTCCGAGCGAGCGACCTAGCTCCCGCGACGCGAAGCCCGCTTTCTTGGGGGGACCCGGCCCGGCGGGGGGAGCCGAGAAAGCAGAGGGCTGAGGCCGCGCAGCGGCGACCGGCGCGGGCGCGTGGGAAGCGAAGCTGGTGCCCGAGTCCGGGCCCAGGAGCAGCCGCTCGAGGCGCAAGGCACAAGCAATTGACTGGGCATACTGAACATCCGTATAGTTACGCTATGAACGGCGCACCAGCGATCTCATCCGCCACTGCTGGCACCTTCGACGACGCGCCCGATGTGGTACTGGCCGGCGCAGTTGCAAGTTCGATGGGCGGAAGATTGAGGCCAGCGCCGTGGCCGAACCTCCGGTCACGCCGCAGTCTCCGGCAGCTGCCGATCACCAGCGGCGCGGCATCCACGCCGTCAACAGCGTTCGACAGGGACGCTGATGTGTGGCCTAAGTCGCGAGGCGGTTGGCCGAGGGCGTCCTCGCCACTCACGGAAGGCATCCAGTGAAGCACCGCTCCGGGTCCTCACGATCACCGGGCTCGTCGATGTGCTCCCGAGATGCTTCTTTGCTCCGGGACCGCAGCGGTGGCTGGGCTCTACATCTTCGGTCGTATTGCAGATATGCTCGCCGCCGTGTCAGAGCGGCATGGACGTTCGTGGTCCGGGACCATGGCCAAGCGTGAGCGATAGGACGTTCGTACTGTGTCATCGGGTTGGGCGTGCGTCCGGAAGGTATCCGGGGTCCTTGGTGGGGACCTCGCACAAGGTCAGCTCGCTCCTCGATTCCCAAGGAGAACCTCGCTATGAGTCAGTCTGAGCGCCTGGAGGCGGCGCAAGGATCGTTCTCGGGCCACGAGACGTTCGCCCTGCGCTATGGGTGGCCAAAGAAGGGAGTCGACGCTGTTCGCGAGGATCCCTCCGTTTTCGCCAGCGAAAATGCGATGGTCTCGCTCGGTGTCGGGAAGAACATGGTCCGCTCGATCCGACACTGGTGCCTGACGGCACGTCTGATCGAACCTGATACCCGTGAAGCGAATCAACGTGGTCGTCGGCTGCGGCCCACTGCACTTGGTGAAGCCCTATTCGGACCGGAAGGTGCGGATCCCTATCTCGAGGATCCGGCGACCATCTGGCTGCTGCATTGGCTGATTTGCACCAATGATGAGCGGGCGACGACATGGCGTTGGGCATTCGGCTACTACGGGCAGCCGGAGTTCACTCGCGAGCAATTGGTCAAGGATCTCGGTGCACTCATCCTCCATCAGCAGGTCGCACGCGTCACGGAACCCTCGCTGAAGCGAGACGTGGACACCTTTCTGCATACCTACCTTCCAGGGCGGCTTTCTAGAACCACTGTCGTCGAGGACACGCTCGACTCGCCCCTCGTCGATCTGAAATTGCTCCGAGAGGATGCGGTTGGTCGAAGCATCTCCTTCGTGCGAGGACCCAAGCCGACGCTTTCGGATAGCGTTCTCGGATTCGCCGTTTTGGAATTCTGGGACAGGCTCGCACCCTCGCAGCGCACCATGTCTCTTGAAGACCTTCTGTACCGAGGGGGGTCGCCGGGGAGGCTCTTCAAGTTGGACGAGCCGTCCTTCGCTGAGCGTCTCGAGCGAGCGGCCAAGTGGTCGCGTGGCGCCGTGCAGTTCGATGAGACAGCAGGACTACGGCAACTTCTCCGAACTCGCGCAATAGCCCCATCGGATCTTCTTCGGCACAGACGAGGGATTGGGGAGAAGGCAGCATGAAGCCGGCAGAGACTTTGACCCTGAAGGACTACTTCGGCCTTCGGCAGCGATTTCGGCGCTCGGTCGATCTGGAAAGGGACATCTACCGAAGGGATGCGCTGGATGGCTACATCCTCACGCCTCTCGGCAAAGCCACGACAAAGAGGATTCTCGAGGCTCTGCGACGCGACGGAACGACTCGCGCGTTGACGCTCACGGGCCCCTATGGGGCGGGGAAGAGTGCGTTTGCCCTTTTTGTCGCGAGCCTCCTCGGGAATATGGCCGCCAACGGGACGAAGGAAGCCATCGACCTTCTTGGAAGGTCGGAACGAGAATTGGCCAATCGGCTTCGAGCCCTACACCGTAACGGGCCCTTGGGTTTTTGCAGAATCACCATCAGCGGCACCCGAAGCCCGCTGATGCCAGCGATCTGCCGGGCGGCAAGGCAGGCAATTCAGGAGTATTTCGGGCGCGGCCCCGTCTCGAAACGGTTGCTCTCTGAACTCGACGACGTCGAACGCGCGATCCGCAGCAGGCTGGAAGCTGAAACGGCACTTTGTACATTCCTCCAACATCTCGCAGCCGCTGCAATGAGGGTTGTCGGGTTGGGCGTCCTCGTTGTGATCGACGAACTAGGGAAGTTTCTTGAATTCGCTGCCGACGGCTCGAAGCAGCACAGCGATGTATTCGTACTCCAGCGCTTGGCGGAAGCTGCCGCACGTAGCGGCGACGCCCCCATCATGCTGATAACGACACTCCACCAGGCCTTCGAACGATATGCGACAGCGTTGCCGACGACGTCCCGCGAGGAGTGGGCGAAGGTCCAGGGCCGTTTCGACGACGTCGCGTTTCTCGACTCTCCGATCCAGCTTCTCGGCCTAGCCGCAAAAGCCATCACCCGCACCAAGGTGGAACGGGACGTCGTCTATCAACGATACGATGACGTTGTCAAACGTGCGACCAATCTCGGTATCGTCGAACCTGCGCAGCGAACCGTATTCCAGGAGGCCCTTCCCCTCCATCCAACCGTTGCAGCTCTCTTGCCGACGGTTTTCCGCAGTGCTCTAGCCCAGCACGAACGGTCTCTGTTTACGTTTCTCACCTCGAACTATGAAGGTGGTTTCGCGGCCTTCCTCGAGGAAACGCGGGCCGATAACACCGTGCCAGCGTGCTATCGGCTCGATCGGCTTTACGATTTCTTGCACTCCACGCTTGGTCCCGCTCTCTATGCGAACGCGAACGGCAAGCGCTGGGCGGAGATTGATCAGATCCTGAGTCGCATCCCCAGCAGTGAGACCCCTGTAGCGTCGCGCATCGTCAAGTGCATCGGTCTGTTCGGTCTATTTGGAAACCGTCAACTCCGAGCATCTCGCGACCTTTTGGTCTTCGCACTAGAGAGTGACCAAGCGTCGTCAGGCGACATTCGGGCCACACTCGATCGACTCCTGCAGACTTCTCTGGTCGTTCATCGTCGCCACAGTGACGCCTTCGCGCTCTGGGAAGGTAGTGATGTAGACCTTGAGCGGTGCTTCCGGTCAGCCCATCGAGCAATCGGCGTCGACGCTTCCCTTGTCGCTGTATTAGAGGGTCGCGGAGCAACTCGGCCGCTTGTGGCAAGGCGGCATTTCATTGAGAGCGGTACGCTGCGGTACTTTGATGTCCGTTTTGTACTGAGTTCTGACCTTGAGTCGATTGCCCTGGAAGAACTCGGAACTGCAGACGGCCGGATCATATATCTGCTTCCTGCTGACGGTCAGGGTCGAACACAACTCGTTGCGCAGGCGAAGGCGACGTCGAAATCGGCGCCTGCGGTGGTGATAGCCGTCGCACCACACATTGATGGGGTTGTTTCAGCGGCCACTGAGTTTCGAGCGTGGGAGGAGGTTCGGCAAACGGTACCTGACCTAGCAGGCGACGCTGTCGCGAGGAAGGAACTCGCTGCACGCATTGAGGAAGCTGACCTTCGCCTCGATCGAGCCATAGACGGTGCCTTCGGCTTCAGTGAAGGCACCTCAGGCTCTACTTGTGTATGGATTCACGCGGGTCAACAGCAGGATTGGAAGAGCCCTCGCGCCGTCTCTCGGGCTCTATCCGCCCTGTGTGATCAGCTCTATTCAAGCGCGCCGCTTATCAGGAACGAGCTCGTCAATCGTCGAGCGCTATCTAGCGCCGCCGCTTCAGCGCGCCGCTCTTTGCTAAATGCGATGCTGTCCAAGGGGGATCAACCTCGTCTAGGACTCGAGGGCTATCCACCAGAGGTAAGCATGTACACCTCTATCCTTGAGCGAGGTGGACTTCACGCAACCCGCAAGGGGGTGACGAGCTTTGGACCGCCGGCCAAAGCTGATCCTCTTCGGCTAGGGCCGATCTGGACCTTTATCGACACCTACTTCAGCACGGAGGGTGGGCGGCGGAAGATTCAATCGCTGCAAAAGGATCTTGAGGCTCGTCCATTCGGATTGAAGGAGGGTGCATTTCCCATCCTACTTCTGGCGTGGCTCATCAGCCTTGGTGACGAGGTGGCACTTTTTGAAGATGGGACCTTCGTCCCAGAGGTGACCTCAGCAACTCTGGAGCGCTTGGTCAGGGCACCTCAAGACTTCGAAGTTGGCCGGTTCCGGATCGATGGAGCTAGAACGCGCACTTTGAGGGATCTTGCTCGTCTGTTGCCGGAGGTCGGTGAAGACGCGCGGCCCCTTGAAATAGTCCGAGGACTTTGTCGAAGAGCTGGCCAGCTTCCGCCCTACGCTCGAAGTACGAAACGAATATCGGCGCGGGCTCGATCTGTCCGCGACGCCCTGCTCCAGGCCAGGGATCCACTCATGCTGCTGTTCGTGGACCTGCCACAAGCCGTGGATCTGCCCCTCGGTCCCGGCGGAACAGCGTCAGCACATGACGACGAGTTTGCCGCACGAGTCGCGACTGCATTGGCTGAGATGTCGGACGCGTATCCTCGTCTCCTGAAGGAGCTAGAGCATCAAGTATCCGACGCGCTCGATCTGGGCCCATCTTCGTCCGCCGCCCGGACCGAATTGTCTGACCGTGCAAAGATCGTCGAGAGCTTCGCCTATGAGCCCAAGCTTAGAAGTTTCGTCCTGCGCGCTGCAGATGGAACGCTGACCGTCGATGCATGGCTTGAATCTCTCGCGACGCTGCTGTCTGGAAGGCCTCCCGCACACTGGACCGATAGCGACGTAAGCCGTTTCGAAATCGGCCTCGCGGATGTTGCCCGCTTGTTCGCAAGAGCCGAGGATCTGGCCTTGGATTCCTCCGCACCGCCCGCCAGTGATACTGGCGTTGTCGAGCTGCTCAGAGTTAGCGTTGCGCCGGCTGGGCACGCTGAAAGCCGACGACTCGTTCGTGTACGGGAGAGCGATCGCGATCTGGCAAGCAAGGCAGAGGCGGCGGTTGAGGCTGTCTTGGTATCGCTATGTCCACAACGCCCGGATCTTCAGATCGCCGTCCTCGGCAAGACGCTCCATGGGCTGCTCGGGCACAGCGAACGCAACCTGAACACCAGCGACAAAGTTAGCGGGAAGGACGGAGAGTGATGGCGACCACACGACACATCCTCGGCCTCTCAGGAGGGAAGGACAGCACTGCCCTTGCCATCTACATGCGCGATCGGGTGCCTGAAATGGAGTACGTCTTCACAGACACTCAGAAGGAATTGCCAGAAACCTACGAATTTCTGTCTCGGCTGGAGGGCTTTTTAGGCAGAAAGATCGTGCGCCTTTCCGATGACCGAGGCTTCGATCATTGGCTGAAGGTATATGGCGGTTACCTGCCGTCTTCGCGCATGCGCTGGTGCACGCGCATGCTGAAACTGAAACCGTTCGAAAACTACGTGGGCGATGACCCGGTCGTTAACTACGTCGGCATTCGGGCCGACGAACACCGGGAGGGCTACATCTCGACCAAGCGGAACATCACTTCGAGTTTTCCATTCAAAGAGGATGGAATCAAAAAGGCCGATGTCTTCCGGATTCTGGAAGAGAGTGGCGTTGGGTTGCCTGAATATTACAAATGGCGCACACGTTCGGGCTGCTACTTCTGCTTTTTTCAGCGGAAGGAAGAATGGGCTGGCTTGCTGCGCGAGCATCCAAACCTGTTCGAGGCAGCAAAGGGATACGAGCGCATCGATACCGAAACGGGTGAGCGATACACCTGGGCACAAAATGAAAGCCTGGCCGAACTTGCCCAACCCGAACGTCTCTTTCAAATCGAGACGAATGCTCGGAAGCGCGAAGCCAACCAGAAGAAAGCGCCGAAGAGCAATCAGCCCCTCGTCAAGGTGCTGGCACCAGACACGGAGGATGACGACGACGACCTCGATAGTGACGAGCGAGCGTGTCTGATCTGTGAGCTCTAGAGGTCTGACGATGGCTGACTACAAAGTAAATCGGTGGGTCTCGTTTTTACGAAAGTACGGCCCAATCCCGACTAACGACAACATGTACGACGAGAGTATTCAGCGCGCGATCCTTCGCAACGGCATTACCCCAATCCGTTTGGACACGGGGCACCTTCAAGAGTTGGTCGCAAACTTCAACGGCCCCAGACCAGCATCGGTCGTCCTAACCGGGACGGCTGGGGATGGGAAGACGTATCTCTGTCGCGAGGTCTGGACAGCACTGGGTGGAACCTCAGCGACGTGGGACGTCGACGCGAAAACGCGGACGCTGTCTCTGCCCTCTGGACTGAGGCTCGTGGTGATAAAGGACCTCAGCGAGTTCCACGGATCTGACTACGCTGAACTCGAGCGAATGGCTCGAGCGGTCCTTTCGGACTCACCCGCCGAGGTATTCCTGGTCGCAGCTAACGATGGCCAGCTGGTCGAGGCATGGACGCGAGCACCGGCGGGTGACGAGGTGTCGCGCGTCGCCAAATGCATCGAGGGGCTGCTCGTCTCGGGAGACCGCGAGACTGACGGAGCGAATCTTAGACTGTTCAATCTCAGTCGGAGCGATACCGCGGCTCTTTTTGCGAAAGCCATCGCTGCACTTAGCACCCACCCAGGGTGGCAAGGATGCCATGGCTGTCGTGGCCAGCTCCCCGAGCCGGAGAATCGCTGTCCTATATGGGAGAACTACCAGCGCCTTCAGCAGCCGCTACTGACTGAACGACTCAACGAGTTGCTGCAGCTGTGCGATCGCAACGGATTCCACCTTCCGCTCCGGCAACTCCTCATCCTGGCGAGCAATTCAATCCTGGGTCATCCGGACGGCAAGGAGGGACTTGCGCAGTGTAAGGATGTTCCAGAGATCGTCCGCCGCGGGCGCACGGCAGAAGGGAGCATCTACAGCAACGTGTTCGGTGGAAACCTCGTCGATAGTCGGAGGGCGAGTACTGAAGTCATGGAGGTGTTAGGGCGCTTCGGAATAGGGGAGGAGACCAGCAATAGGATCGACAACCTTCTCGTATTCGGCGCCGACGAACCGGGGCTCCGCCCGCTGTTTGATCGATTGCTCCGAAGCGACCCGGTTTATGGAGCGCACGGTGATTTCCTGCGTCTCCAGGCTGCCTATCTTGAGGGCGTCGATGATGAAGCGTGTCAGGACTTCCTGACAGCCTTGCCGGGACAGCGCCGCCGCCTGTTCTTCACCATGCCGGAAGTCGAAGGAAAGGATCTTCGGCTCTGGGACCTGACCGTCTTTCAGTATGCCGGGGAATTTCTAGACCACGTACTTCGCCCTCTTGGCCGCGGCGAAAAGGTACCAAGGAACATATTGGGCCGTCTGGTGCAGGGGATGAACCGCATTTTCACCGGCCTCCTCACGACCACCGACCGAGAGCTGGTGCTCGCTTCGTCCGGAAGCTTCTCGCAATCGAGAATTAGCAGGATCGAGGAATATTCACTTTCCGTGGACCCTAGAAAGGGTGAGCGCGTCGTACTCGAGCAAGTTCGTAGCGGAGTCGAGCTCGCCGTTTACTTCGAGACGGCGAGGCGTGCTGCATTGCCTCTCAATGTCCTTCGCTACGAGTTTCTTTCACGGGTTGCGGAGGGAGCGATGCCAAGTAGCTTCTCGCGCGAATGCTACGAAGACATCTTGTCGTTCAAGAGTCGCCTCTTGCGAGAGTGGCTGCAGATGCGTCGATCCTATGGTGAGGAAGCCGAGTCCGTCGACGAGATGCAGCTGAAGCTGCTCGAGCTCGACCATCGAGGCAAGATCGTGATCAAGGCGCTTGCAGTCAAGTTGCTGGGCACCTCATGAGACCGGCCCGTCTCGCGCGGCCGGCTGACGACGCCATTGAACCTAGTATTTGGGTCGACGAGGCGATCTGGGGTCACAGGCTGCATGACGAGCAGGTGCCTTGGCTTGCCCTGCTGGAGTTTCTCGGAGTACTTCGATCAGAGGCGGATGCCGGCCGAGCGCTAAAGGAAGAGAACGGTCTGAATCGGCTCCAGTACCAAGGCCGACACCTTTTGTATCTTCGAAACATCATCTTCAACAATCCGAGCATCGAAACCATCCTTCTTCGAGTCCCTGATGACCGGGCGAGGTGGAACCGCTGGCGAGACGCCATGCGCCAGACCACGAGCGGCATACGGGAGGCGAATTTCGAATTTCTCGAGGGTCGCTTCAGCTCCTTTGAAGACTTCGCGTTGTTGGTCCAGTTGCTGAGGAGTACTGCGATCGAGGGCGATACGAACAAGCGGTGGACGTCCAAATTTGTCTTTCCCTACGGTCCGCAGTGCCTCTACGAAGATCTCCGGATGGACGACTCCGGGAATGCATCGAACGACCGTCGCTTCTTTGCTCGGGTCGGTGAACTTGTTTATCTAATGCTCTGCCGCAGTGGACGGAGCGACGAATTGCTCCAACTCCTGCGACCACTCGTGCTCGATGAGAGGTCACGCTGGAATCGTCTTGTGGCTACCCTGGAGCCCAACGCTCCGCCAGAGTCCCGGCGTCAGGCCGGCTCCTCAGCCTACTTGCCTTACGAAAGTCTGCCGGACTACCGCTTCCTAGCTGACGACTGGCTGACCTTGCTTCGCGCGAATCTTCCCGGGTACGACGTTCTTCCGCACTTGGTTGATCTACTGGGCCTTCATCTGGTCCTCTACTTTCTGAGGAGGGCTTCAGAGTGGGGTGGTGACGGAGCGAACGTGTCCCTCGTACTGGAGATCGTAGGACCGAAGCGATCGACAGTTCGAGATCTGGCGGCTGACTCCTTCCAGCAGAACGGCTTGTTGAGTAGGAAAGCCGTAGTGGCGTTCTTGGAGGAGGAAGTCCACGGGTCTGAGGAATGGACCTCCGCATGTGCGAGCACGGATCCGTTTGGTCAAGCCACGGCCGTTGCGCACAAGAAGGTGGCTTGGAAGGTGCTCCGAAACGCAGGTGAGGATTACGAAGGACCGCGAACCGCTGAAGGCCTGTTTCAGGAACTAAGGCAAGCCGTAGAGAAGAGACACCCCCAGCATGTTGCGACCTTTCACGCGCGCTATGCGCGGGCGATAGGGCTCGCGTCGCGTCGCGGTTCTCGAAGGATGAGGTACGCTCCGAGCGATCAGCTACTGAAGAGTCTCGTCCTGGCCGTGGTTCCGCAGAGAATGGAGTTTCAGCACTTTCTGCATACGCTGCGGGATCGGTACTCTTTGGTCATCGGGCACCGGCAGGCCGACGTATTTATCGGCGCAGGCAGCGATCAGCGAGCTTTTGAGGAGAACGCCCGACGGCTGGAGATGAGGTTAGCCAGTCTGGGGCTCCTGAATCGCCTCTCTGATGCATGTGCCTACGTGGTTAACCCATTCGCGGGGTTACAGTGAACGTCCATGAACTCGTTGGCGCCGCGGCCGCCGATCTGATTGCTACCAGGGCGCGGTCAGACGATGCGTCCGAAGGAACGGCTCGTTTCCTCCTCGACCGGCTGACGGATGTGCAGGTCGGCGCCATTTGCCGCGCGATCGGTTCCCATGCGGAGCTTGGTGATCGATGCCGCCTCCGAATTCCTCGTGGCGTCGGCGTCTCTGCACTATTGCCCGAAGAGATCCTGACCGACGAGCGTACGACCTACTGGCGCAATCAAGATTGCGACAGGCCTGTTCTTGTTCTGGCCAATACTGACGATGACCAAGGTCAGTCGCTCAAAGACGTCAGCGCTATCGGCAGTGACGAACTCCTTCGTGAACCGGATATGTGGGTGGTGCAAGCGAGCGCCGGGCTGGCGCTCTCGCCAAGCCAGGTCAAATGGTGGGGTCAGGCTCTTCGAGGCCTGCAGGAGGCGAAGCCAACCAGTTTGGATGCTTTTGGCGACTATGTCCTTGCTACTCGTCGGGCGATCCTTGACGAGGGTGTTCCGGTAGTCCAGGCCTTGGGGTGGGCACTGCCGTCGCTCCGGATTCCCCGTGACTCTGCATTTTTCAACGGCATCCCTGAAAAAGCCCTGGGTCACGCGTCGCGCTGGCGCCGAATGTACCAACAGGCTTTGACGAAGCGGGCCGTCTATCTGATGAAGATGTCGCCTAGTCATCAGCCCTTGTCATCAGATCAGCTATCGGAGACGTTCCAGCGGATCAAATCGGAAGTCGATGAACGGCACCATGCCGTGTTTGAGTCATTTGTTGGAGCAGACGCCAGTTGGAACGAGTCAGCGCAAGCCCTCGCCTCCCTCGAATGGGAGCTTGATAAGGTCAAGGCACTATTCGATGGCCTGAAGGTCAAGCCCGATCCTCTTGGGAAGTCCACTCTGACTTTCTACGACGATGAGTATCCCGAAACGCTTTCTACCGACGAGAGAGATCACCTCGAACGGCTGGACAAACGGCAAACTCGCGAGGCGAACGAGGACGATCAGCAATTCTACGAGCGCCATCGACAAGAGCTCGGCAGAGAGAGAGTTCTCAAAGCCAAGTGGGACAGGTTCGTATATGGGCAGCCAATCGAGGCGACAGATCTCTTCGTCGGTCTCTTGCGTTGTTTGGAACGGTTATTTGAACAGGCCGGTTCAATCGCTGACAAGCGGCGTCTGATCATCGAATCGCACCGACGCTCGAAGCGCGACTGGCTGGACATGAATTTCGACGCCGCGAGCTACTTCTCTCGTCGGTACCGCGGACTGAAGGCGTTAAGCGGGTTCGCAGTGACTTGGGACACGCCACACATCTTCGAGCTTGAACGGCTCGTCGCTGCCGAGGAAGGCAGGGGCAAGTACGAGCGCAACACCTCGACAAAGCGGGCCGCGCTGCAGCTCAAGTTTACAGTCACGATGGAGGTCACGGTAGCTGGTCAATCGACATCGAGCACTCAGATGCTGGTGTGGTCGTTCAACCCGTCGTCGATACTGAGCGAATACACAGAAGACTGGGGACGGATCGCCAAGAACCCATTCTGCCAGAATCGTGTTAGCCGGGAACCAGTGAGTACAAAGGGCCGACTTCAATCAGTCGAATTGAAAGATGTCTCGACTCTGATGCCGGTTTTCCGTCGAGACCGCGGTTCTCTGGTCGCGCCGTACGACAAGGACCAGGACGTCGACCGAATATTCCGCCGCAACCTCGAACAAGCCGCCGCCGAATCCAGACTGACCCCAGAAGGTCATGACGCTCTGGCTTCGGCATGGTCAACCTTCGTGGCGGCATACCGAGCAGCAGTCGAAGGGTTTGTTGGAGAGGGAACATCAGCTGAGTCGGCTGTCGCCCTGGCTCCGGCATACGAAGCCATGATCGAGGCCCTCATAACTCATGCTTTGGGCGACAAGAACCGTGCTCACTTTCTGGAGCCGGCGCTGCGCCTCGGCATCGCCGAGGTCGAGGGAGGCGAACCGGCGGCAATCGTCGCTCCCTGGCACCCTTTACGGATCATCGCTACCGCCGTCAAAGCACGTCATGTCGGCGGTCTTATCAAGCACCTGATGGCTGCTGAAACGGTCAACTTCGGGGATCCTCGACTCTTCTTCAGAGACATATCGGCAGAACTGGGACACGTCTTCTATCCCGAAGTCTGTTTGGGCCTCAGAGGAAACGAGCCAGTGCTACTGGCGAGCAGCGAGATCTGCGGCGACTACTCGCTCATGGAAGCGCCGACGAGGCGAAGAGACGATATCGCGACTACGAACGAAGATCCCCGCCTTGGTGCGCAATGGCTGTTGAATCTCGTTCGTCGCTACCTGGAGCTTCAACCGCACGAAGCCGCCAACCTAACGACGGTGCTCTACAACTGCGACACCGCACGCCTCCCAGAAGAAGCGGTAGCCGCGCTTGGTCAGCTCTATGAAGACGAGGAGGAAGTGCGGTGTCAGGTCATCCTCCGTCACAGCAGGCCTGAGAAGTTGAACCGACTGTATGAGGCCTTGCTCGAGAGCAGCGAGCGTGACGTGGACTCGATGGTAGCCAGCGAGGCCTCGAGGGATTTCATGGCTCGTCTTCGCATCGGCATCATGGCCGACCAGGCGGTTGTACCGTCGAGCGTAGACGGGCCACCAGCCGACATTGTGTTCCTTCAGGACGTGATCGCACGACTAGCTGAGATCCGCTGGACCGACGAAGTTCTTACGCCGCCAGACGTCGACCTACTCCATCACATTCCGCCGCGATGGTCTCGTCGCCGTCCTGGTATGCAGCATGATCTGAAGGCGATCACCTATCTCTCTTGTCCTGTGCAGCCATCCGTCGGATGGAGCTATCTACGCAGCTTGTACTCGATAGCCATGGGCGAGGACGTGAAGGGAGGACTTCACCCCCTGCCGTCCCGGCAAATCAGCTTTCAGAACAACGACACGCGAGAAATCTTCGACGAGGTCCACCGTCTAGGGCAGTGGGTTGTAAACCACGATGAACTCCTGACACGACGACAGCTACGAAGTCTCGGGGTCCAGATCATCCGCTATCAACAACAAGGATTCGAGGGGCGGAGCCTTATCATCTCATCAAAGGCCTCCCTCAATCTGTTAGGCGTCTTAGTACAGAAGCGCCTCAGGGATCTAAACCTTGGCCTCGATAGCACGGCCATAGCTCAGATCGCTGAGCAGATGATCGATGATGCCAACGAGGTGTCCGGCGACATCGTTCTCAGGGCGGCCAAACGCGCTTGCTTCGCAAACGAGCTGATAGGGCTCGTCTTGAGTCGATTCCTCCTTGAGGATGAAATCGGCCCGCAGGCCCGGAGCGGCTGGTACTTCTTGGATGACTATGCTGGCTGGCTTGGGCAAAAGCGCGAGCACATTGCAGACATCTTGGCGTTGAGCCCGCAGATTCATGCGGGGCAACCCAGACTTGTCGCACTCTTGAGCGAGGCAAAGTATGTCGCAATTGACGGGCTCGCGGCGGCGAAACGCACCTCCGAGGTTCAGCTGCGCGAGACTCAGACCCGTGTGCAAGAGGCGGTATTCGGCGACCCCGGTCGACTAGATCGCGATCTCTGGCTGGCGCGTTTTGCTGACATGTTACTCGATGGGGTCGACATTCCCCCGACGGACGACGTCGTCCTGAGTGAATGGCGAGACGCCGTCCGGGACGGCACCGCGAATATCCTGCTGCGTGGCTACTCTCATGTCTTCGTTCATCGGATGTCAGCCGAGGACCGAGACCCGTCTGGGCGATCTGAGATCGGGAGTGTTCGCAGCGCATGGCAAGAGGTCTTTGGCCGCGAAGCGGTTAGACAGCTGGTTCACTGTTATCACAGCGGAGAATCGCCAAAAGCGGTGAGGGCGCGCCTCGGAGACGACCGGCCTTGGGAGGGCTCGGACGCTTCGGGAACCCCACCGGCGCCACGGGTGCGGTGGGCAGCACCTTTGAGCGGTACCGGTACGTCCGCAGTACCTTCGACCTCACCAAGCCCTCGTCGTGGTAGTCGACGTTCCCCGCGAAGGGATGACAGATCGGCGGCAGCACCCCAGGCACAGACGACGCTGCCTGCGGCCCCTGTCGCCGGAACCTCAACCAATCCAACCGATGAGCATCCTCTGAGCAGTGACCCGTCGCGCGATGCGCCCAGGCCTCCTGATAGGCCTCAGAGCTCCGCGCCCATCGGGCGGCCTTCGGGCCCCGCCGAATCGGGTACAACGCTGAGCGGAGACTTCGGCTGGGCGGAACCGTCGATTGCGACCGAATTACGCGGCCTCCTGGGCTCGGTAAGGTCACAGGTTGCCGATGCAGCATGGCTCGGCGAGACGGTAGCCCGCCTTCGCAGTGCATTGCTCAGCTACTCCCTTCAAGCCAAGGTTCTCGACCAGCGTCTGACGCCAAACTCTGCATTGATTCGGCTGCAGGGTTCCGATCGATTGCGTGTTCAGGATGTGGCTGCGCGACAGGCCCAGTTGCTGACCACCCATGAATTGCGAGTGATCCGCGTATCCGCTGAGCCAGGCCACGTCGTCGTGGCGATAGCGCGACCGCAGCGCGAACTTGTGTCGCTCGTGGAGGTCCTACGTCGCCGAACCGTGGATGACCCAGCGAACTATTCCAATCAATCATTGGTGGTCGGCACGCGCGAAAGCGACGGTTCTGTTCTCTATCTGTGCCCCGGCGGCAAGCACGCCCCGCACACCTTGATCGCGGGAACGACAGGAAGCGGAAAATCGGTGCTGCTGCAGAACCTTATCCTCGATATCGGTATGACCAACTCACCTGCCGCCGCCCGGATCACCCTTATCGATCCGAAGCAGGGTGTTGACTACTTCGCCTTGGAAGCCCTGCCTCACATTGACGGGGGCGTGATCGTCGACCAGCCCAAGGCGGCACAAGTCCTTGATGAACTGGTTAGAGAGATGGACGACAGATACCGCAGGTTTCGTGAGGCGCGCACGAGTAACCTCGCCGAGTTCAACAAGAAGGCCGCACCAGCCGAGCGGATGCCCGTACGCTGGGTGATCCACGACGAGTTCGCCGAGTGGATGCTCGTCGAGGGCTACAGGGATGTGGTGTCAAACGTTGTCCAGCGGCTAGGCGTCAAAGCCCGCGCCGCGGGCATCTTCTTGATCTTCGCCGCGCAGCGTCCAGAAGATCGCGTCATGCCAGTGCAGCTAAGAGACAACCTGGGAAACCGGCTCGTACTCCGAGTTGAGAGTGAGGGCACCTCCCGCATCTCCCTGGGGGAAGAGGGTGCAGAGCGCCTTCTTGGAAAGGGTCACCTGGCTGCCAGGCTCCAGGGAGAGGACGACATCGTAATAGCGCAGGTTCCGATTCTCGACACCTCGGGGCTTGAACAGGTCGTCAAAGCAATCGCAGCAGCCGCAGCCGGGAACCCCTCGCCGGGAGCATAGGAACTACCGGCGTCATCCAGGGCGAGGCCGAGCCTTCTCTAGAGGCCGCTGTGTAGCGGTAGAAGGTCTGGGCCGAGCGACAGGAGCCGAAGTTGGTCCACGAACTGATCCCACGGAGGCCCGAATCCCGAGAAGGAAAAGGATCCGAGCTCCACTAGCCGATCATCAAAGGCCTTTTGAGCTTCGAAGAGAGGATCCCGAGGGAGCAAGAACCGCGACTTCAAGTAGAGCGGTTGCGGCACGGCGGAACTGCCATATTCGAAGAACTGGATGTCCTGCTGTCGAAGGTCGACCTTCACCCGCTCGAGCAGGAGGGGGATCGGCTTCCCCTCGAAGTCGTCGTAGAGGAGCAACGTGACCTTGCCCGACTCCGCGTGGATTTTGACCACGTCGGCGTTCTCCACCTCACCGTAGAACCGAGCCGCGCAGCTCACGTAGACGCGCAAAACTTCGGGAAGGTCCGGTACCGTGGATGCGCGAACGTAGAGGGCTCGATCGTCCTCGAGGAACCCCTGTCTGCGAGCGGAAGCCGTACGACATGCTGCTCGAATTATCTCTGGCTGTCCGATTGAGAAAAGAAGCCGCTGTGCCTCCGTCTCGGCCGTCCGATAGGAGCCCCAGAACGCGCGAACGGCTCGTCGCTGTTCCTCGGGAAGTGTTCCGAATGAACGTCGACGCTCGAAAGCATTGAGAGCCAAATAGACTTGGAGATCGCCCTTTGCCAATTCGCTTGAGGCCTCGAACTCACCGAGCCCACGCACGGTGACGATCTTCTTGAACAACGACTTGGCACTCCGAAAGAGCGCGCAGACTTCTGGTGTCCGAGCGAATTCGCTGTCGTCGGGAATCCGCCCCATTCGAAGGCAGGTCGCCCAAAACTCGTCCACGAGGGACTGATGCTCGAGCAGTTTCGCCTGCAGTCGCTCCAGCGGAGACAGCGAAATGCGGGGAGCACGCGGAGCCGTCAGCTCGCGGGGAGCGACAACGCGAGGCTCACGAGGAACGGAAGGCAAGGGAACAGCTGGAGCGCGGAGAGCCTGTCGGCCTGCGAGAAACCTCTGTTCATCCTCGTCGGTTCGAAAGATCAGGAAGATTCCCGGCGCAGCCGCCACGGGCTCTCGGCCGAGTTCAGCCTCCAGGTAGGCGCGAAGCTCAGCCTGTGCGTAGTACTTCTGGAAGGTCCCTCGTGCCGTCAAGACGCCATCTCGGAACAACCGTTGGCGTTCGTACTCCGTACGCCCTCCGATGAGGACAGACACCGCCAGAACCATCTCAGTGACGTCCCAGGCGCCTAGAAGAGCTGCACGACGTTCGGCGACGTCCTCGATGACGTTGAGCACGTAGCCTAGATTGACGACCTGCGCCCGCTGCTGGGGGGCATCTGCGGCGAAGAAGGGATCCCACCCCGCAGCGTTCAACCCTTGAGCCAAGAGGGCGCGGACGTCATCACCACGTCCACAGCCGTAGTCGAAGATCGAATGCGTGCCGTCGAGGTATCCATACTTCCACATCAACTGCATCGGGGCAGAGAGCGCGTAACGTGTCAGCGCGGTCCGATGCCGAAATACCTCAGCGGGCTCCGCAGCAGTGGGGCTGCTCTCGTGAACTGGAACCAGCTTATTGTCTCGTTCGCCGAGACCTATCCTGGCCAGTCGTTCACGCCAGGCGATCTTCGTGCCGAACTCCCCGGCGCTATCGAGCAGACCAAGGCGCTCCGTCTCTTGGGTCAGTCGTGCGAACTTGGCGACTGCAGGATGCCGAGCGAGCAGGAGAATCTCTTTGCGATGGAGGATCGGCGGATTCTCCTCGGATGCGATCCATTCCGTGACCCGCCCCGCGGAGAGGTCGACGGCCCAGCTGCGCGCGAGCACGGGAAACCCGTCCTCGAAGAAGCGCGGATAGGACAAGAGTGACAGCCGAAGGTGTTCCCGAGAGAACTTGACCACGTGGAAGTCGTCAGCGTCGATCTGAGCCAGCGCCCGTGCATGATCGACGGCCGCCCGAAGACCCGCAGGGACCTCAAGGAGTGCAGAGGTGTGCAGGTACCGACTGTCTGGCAGCAACTTTCCGATAGGGAGTTCCGCCACCATCCGCAGGTACTCGTCGAGGCGAGGTAGACTCGAAGCGTCCGTATCCGACGCGACAGCCTTAATGCTGCTCTCCTTCGACATCGATGCTCCCTGCGGTCGCTACTTCCGGTATCGCGATCTGATCGAGTGCGGAGATACGTGGCACCGTCTCGCGGAAGCTGGCTCTACGCCTAGCAACATACCCCAGGAACAAGAAACGATCGCGGCGATACAGGACATCTGTAGGACGATCTTGGACCCGGCGGTGGACGTCTTCGGCAAGCTACTACTGACGTACGGATTCTCATCAGCAGAGCTCGCCGGGAGGATCGCGAGCCGGATCGCCCCATCCCTTGATCAGCATGCCGGCTCAGAAAAGACGCGATCAGGGAGCGCGATCTGTGACCGTGGCGGCATGGCCGCGGATTTCCACGTGCCCGGCGTTTCGTCTGCCGAGATCGCGAAATGGGTATGTTCGACGACGCGGTTTGATCGTCTGTATTTCTACGGGCCACACAATCCCGTGCACGTAAGTGTGGGCCCAGGCAACACGGGGCAAGTCGTGATGATGGAAAGAGGTCCATCCGGAAAGAGGATACCGAGGGTCATCACGGTCAGCGATTTCATCCACAGGAACTCCCGGCAATCTGGTAGTGGCGTCACCACTAGACGCCAAAGCTGAATGGCCCGGTCACGGCGGGTATTGACGGCGTTGGGTACGATCACTTCCACGCCCGTTCGGCCAAGCTGACGTACCCGTCGACCGCAACGACGACGTGGTCCAGCACCGCAATCCCGCACATCTCGCCGACCTCGCGAAGTCGTACGGTGAGTTCGATGTCCTGCCTGGATGGAGTCGGGTCTCCTGACGGGTGGTTGTGGCAGAAGATGACGGCGGCGGCGCCGGCCTTGATCAAGGCGCGGAAGACGTCGCGGGGATGGACCTCGACGCCCGTGAGGCTCCCGCGGGCGATCATCGCGTCCATGACGACCCGATGACGAACGTCCATCGCGATCGCCCAGAACTCTTCGACCGGGACGCCTGAGAGGCGAGCTCGCATGTGCGTCCATACGTCGGAGGCTGCGGCGAGGCGCTGGCCCATCTGCGGACGGCAGCCGATGCTCTGGCGCGCCAGCTCGAAGGCTGCGCAGACGAGCCGTGCTCGATTGCGCGAAGCGGTCAGCGTGGCCAGGTCGGACTCTGAGGCGAACGCGAGGGCTTCGAGGCCGCCGAGAAAGGCGAGGACCTCGCCGGCTCGATCCTCGGCGATGCCGAGGACGTCCGCAACGAGCCGCGTAGTCCTATCCGGCGCGGCGCACGACCGTCGTCGGATAGTGCGGGGCTCGACGGCTGTGGGCGCTTCGGTCGAGTATCCGCTGCGCACGTCGTCTCGGCGGATGGGGAGAAGCTCGTTGTCCTTCATGGCTCGGTTCCTCCTGCGGTTGGCGTCGGGGCGCCGAGCCGGGAGCGCCGCCGGCTCCCCGGGGACCGAGGGCCGCGTTTTTGGGGGGCACCCGCGCGCGGGGGGAGCCGAAAAGGCAAGCGCCCAAGGCCCGCGCAGCGGGTCTGCCCCGGGGCGCCGAGCAGAGCGACCGGAGACCCGACGCCGGCCGCGGGAGGACCAGACCAAGGACGCGACCCTTCGATCCGCCGAGCAGGAGCACCCGGGCTCGGTCGAGGTGATCGTGCCAAGATTGGTCCCCGTGGAAGCACCGGAGTCGGACGCCGTCGACCGGTTGGCGGAACTCGCAGGTGATTGGTACCAAGCAGCGCGCCCGCTCCTGCTGGTCGACGAGGTGAGAATCCCCGACGCTGCGGCCGGTGACATTGTCTCCTTCGTAGTCCTCGGGACGGACACCCGTCTCGCACACAACTTCGCCACTACGGCGTCAGCGATTCGCGATCGGGCCAGCCCAGCTGATGGCGCGTCGCTGATCAAGGGATCGGCGCTCTTCGGACAACGGCGGCGAAGAGCTCATGACCCTTTCCGGCGGTACGTCCTGGACGCGCTGCGAAAATGCGCGAGGAGGATGCGGGTGACTACGTCTGGGAGCGTACTGAGGCGGTACGAATTACTCGCGCCCGGAGGCATCCGTCTTGAGGCGGTGCCGGGCGAGCAGGTTCCCGTCGAGGCGATCCGAGGACGCGAGCTCGTGCCGGTCATGAATGCCCTCAAGATCGTGGCAAACAAGCAAGGTTTCGGCGCGACCCAGGTGGACGTACTGCTAGACCGCTCGGCCCAACTCGGGCTGGACCCTGCCCAGATGGGCGTCTCGCGCGAAGGCGTGATGATCCTCGGTCCCGGCGAGTTCAACCTACAGGCGGATGGATCGCCAGCGTCCTACCATTGTCCCAGTCAGTTCCGTCTGATCTGCCCCCCCAAACGCAGTGCATTTCGCGATCTTCTCCTTCTGCCCGACGCCCTCGCGTATTTGACGCTCCGGACCGGCAGTGTGTCGCAACCGCGGGGAAGGCTCGCTGGTGGTGAGGATTTCGTCCTGGAGAGTCTCGACGTCGTTGATCCGGACGAGGATGGAACGGAGATTACTGACGAGTAATTCTGAAATACGTCGTTCCCGGGATCTGTACGCCGTCCTTCTCGGCCTTGATGGTAAGCGTTCGGGCAACCGCGTCGTGTGACCGCGCCGCCCGATCGGGCAATCTCGCGGGATGCCGAAGTTCGTTCGTCGGGGTCGCGAGTTCTGGGCGAAGCTGGTCGCGGAGTTCCAGCGGACGGGCGGCGACGAGCCGCACGCGGAGTTCGCGGGTCGCCACGGAATCCGCGTGGCCTCGTTTCAGCGATGGCTATACCGCCTGAGGGCCGAGCAGCAGGGGCGGCGCTGGGGGAGGAGGCGGCGCAAGGAGGGTCGTGAGGCCGCGCGGGTGCCGTGGCCTCTCGTCGAGGTACAGCCGGCGCGCGCGGCAGACGTCCGGTTCGAGATCGAGCTGCCCGGCGGGCGCCGACTGCTGGTGCCCGAGTCCTTCGACGCGAACGCCTTGCAGAAACTGCTCGCGATCCTCGACGAGAAGCCGGCGGCGTGATCCCCCCTGGGGTACGGATCTTCGTTTGCACGGTACCGGTCGACATGCGGCTCGGCTTCGACCGACTGGCGCAAGTGGCCCGCGAGCGGATCGGGCACGACCCGGTGGCGGGCGGGGCGCTGTTTGTCTTTGCGGGGAAGAAGGCGACCCGGCTCAAGGTGCTGTGGTTCGAGGGGCACGGGCTCTGCATCCTCTACAAGCGTCTTCACCGGGCGATCTTCGAGCTGCCACTCGGCGACGGCACTGCGGAGTCCGTCAGGATCGACGCGGCGGAGCTTGGCCGCTTGCTCGCTGGAGTGGTGCGCGAGAGTGGGCGGCGAAAAAGCAACGAGGTGCCGCACGCAAATGCTTGACAGATCGATCGGAGAAGATCATTTGTCGAAGCGTGAGCGATGCAGCGAGCGTCGACGAGCGGGTGGCGATGCTGGAGACGCAGCTCGCGCGCTTCGCGGTCGACCTCAGCGAAACGACCGGGCAGCTCGAGAAGGTCGCTGGCGAGCGCGACGAGTATCGGAAGCTGGTGCTGCACCTGCGCGAGGAGGTCGAGCGGCTACGCCGGGGCCTGCTCGGGCAGAAAGCCGAGCGGCTGCCGAAGAACGACGCGCAGCTTTCACTCGCGATGCTGACGCTCGCGATGGCCGGCGCGGGTGGGGCGCCCGAGGCCGCCGCGCTCATCGAGGAGCAGCTCGTGGCCGCGCACACGCGCAAGAAACCGGTGCGCAAGCCCTTGCCACCCGAGCTGCCGAGGGTCGCCATCGAGGTTATACCGCCGGAGGTCGAGCGCGAGCCTACCGCCTTCGAGTGCATCGGTTCCGAGACGCGCGAGGTGCTTGAGCGCCGGCCCGCCGCCACCGTCGTCGTCGCGGTCACTTACAAGAAGTATGTGCGCAAGGACCGGGACCCCGCCGCTGCGACCAAGGTGTTCGCCTCCGAGGTTCTCGAGCTGCCGATCCCCCGCGGCCTGGCCGGTCCGGGGATGCTGGCCGACACGATCGTGCGCCGCTGGCAGGACCACCAGCCGCTGCACCGGCTCGAGGGGATCTACGGACGCGAGGGAATCGATCTCGGGCCGTCGACCATCTGCACGTGGCACGGCGAGCTGGCGGAGCTCGTTCGGCCTCTTTACGACGCAATGTGGGCGGATGCTCTGACGGCGCCGTACCTGTGCGTCGATGCGACCGGCGTTCTCGTGCTGGCGAAGGAGCAGTGCAAGACCGGTCATTTCTGGGTGGCCGTCGCGCCCGAGACGCATGTGATGTTCCGGTACTCGAGGCACCACGACGGCAAGGCGGTGGACAAGCTGCTCCCCGACTACAAGGGCTACGTCGTCGCCGACGCGCACAACGTCTACGACCACCTCTACAAGGCCGGCGCCGTCGAGGTCGGGTGTTGGAGCCATGCCCGAAGGTACTTTTGGAAATCGTTAGCGGCCGATCCCGAGCGAGCCCGTGTGGCGCTAGCGCACATCGGGGCGCTGTTCAAGATCGAGCGCCTCGTCGTCGGCGCGCCGAGCAAGAAACGCCATGAGGTGCGGCTGGCCCAGTCGAAGCCCGTGCTGGACGCGTTCTTCGCGTGGTGCGACGTCGTGAGGGACAGCGTGCTCGATGGGTCACCGCTCGCCGACGCCCTCCGCTACGCCGAGAACCAGAAGCAGGCGCTCTGCCGTTTCCTCGACGACGGCCGCCTCCCCATTCACAACAACATCAGCGAGCGAAGCCTCAGGCGCCAGGTGCTCGGAAGACGTTATGCGCAGTTCCCCGTTATGCGTAGCAACGTAGGCGGGCCGCGGCTGCGCAGTGATCGGCGACGGCGCTACTTCGCATAATCACAGACCGTCGAGGAAGGCGAGCAGGCGGTCGCTGGGGACGAAACGTGCAGGTCTCTGATGCGGCTCGACCGTCTTCGCGAGGGCACGCTTCTTCATCGCGATGTCGGCCTCGACGTATCCGTGGGTGGTGGTGGGGCTCTCGTGGCCCAGCCACAAGGCGATGACGGTGATGTCGACGCCGGCCTGGAGCAGGTGCATGGCGGTCGTGTGGCGGAGGGTATGAGGCGAGATTCGGCGACCGCACAACGACGGACACGCGGGGCTGGCCTTCTCGACGGCGAGGCGCAAGCGGAATGCCACGCCCGAGCGGGTCATGCGCTGCCCGCCGCGATTTGGGAAGAGCGGCCGGTCGGCTGGGCCTGGGCTATCCCTGACCCAGCGAGAGAGCAGACGCGCGGTCGACTTCCAGAGGGGCACACGCCGCTCCTTACGGCCCTTGCCCCGCAAGTGAAGCGTCGCCGCCGGTCCGTCGGAGAAGTCGGCCAGGCCCGCGTTGACGATCTCGGAGACGCGCGCTCCCGTGTTGTACATGCTGGCGAGCAGGACGTGATCTCGCCGGCCACTCCAGGTCGCCTGATCGACGGCAGCGAGCACTGCCTCCATTTCGGCACGCTCGAGAAATCCAAGCACCGGACGGTCGTGTCGCTTGAACGGAATCGCAAGGACACGCTGGACGACGGGAAGCTGAGTCGGATCGCGGGTGGCCGCATACTGGTAAAAGGACTTCAGCGCGGCCAAGCGAGCATTGCGGCTCCGAATCGTGTTGTTTCGATCGCGTTCCAGGTAGTCGAGGAACCCCAGGACGACGGGCGCATCCAGGTCGGCGAGAGCAAACACGGCCGGAGATCGACGCGTATGAACCTGCACGTGGCGAAGCAACAGCCGGAACGTGTCGCGGTAGCTGGCGATCGTACTCGGGCTGGCGTTGCGCTGGCTGAGGAGCCATTGGCCGAAGAAGTCTTGAAGCAGCGTCGCGAAGCTCGACAGGGTAGAGATGGTGCTCATGGCGCACCCACAGCGCCGAGTGAGTCCGCGAGCCTTTCGAAGCGGTCAGCCGCGACGGCGAGCAATTCTGGGGACCCGGTCAGATACCAGTACGTGTCGGTGACGTGGGCGTGGCCGAGGTACGTCGCCAGGTGCGCGACCCGCGGCCCAACATCGATGCCTTCGACGTACCAGTCTCGGAGCCGGCGGCACGCGAAGGTGTGGCGGAGATCGTGGATTCTCGGCCGCGGATCGAATACCGCCCAACCGAGCGCAGCGCGGAGGCGCATGAACACCGTGCGCACCGTCGAATATGCGAGCGCGTGCCCGCTGTCGCTGATGAAGAAGGTGCGTCCGATTGCGTGTGGCACGAGGCGATCCCGCCGATCCGCGTAGAGTCGCAATGCACGGGCAGTAGTTGTGTGCATCGGAACCAGGCGCGACTTTCGGAACTTCGTCGCTCGGATGACCAGCACGCCTGGCGACGGATCTACATCGTTACGCCCGAGTCGCAGCGCTTCGGAGACGCGCAGCCCACAGGCCGCGAGCAATCCGAAGAGCGTCACGTATGTCGTCGGCCGAAGTCTGCCGACCCGCGGGAGCTTCTGTGCTTCTGTCAGCAAGGAAGCGAGCTGCTCCTCGGTGTAGATGTGGTGAAGCGGGCGTCGCCGGGGCGGTCCGAGCAACCAACGGGACGGAACCTCGCTGGCCGCGTCCACGGCGGCGCGGTAGCGCGCGAACGGACGGAGCACTTCGAGACGGCGGCCCGGGAACCGGCGTCCACGTCGACTGGGCGAGGTCGCCCACCGTATGGCGAGATCGACTGTGAGCGGGCCACAATGCCCCGCACCGTCGGCGAAACGCGCAAAGCTCCTGAGCTGGCCCGCGTCGATCCGGAGGGCGAATCCCAAGCTTCTTCGGTCGAGCAGGTATTCTTCCACCAAGTCGAGCATGGTCGGCGGCGACTTCACGAGCGCACCTCCGGCCACGGAAGGGCGACGGCGGTGAGCGCGCTCAAATCGACCTTGGTGTAGATCGCGCTGGTGTCGATACTCCGATGGCCAAGGACGTCTGCGATCTCCTTCATCGAGACTCCGGCGCGCAACAGGCGCGTCGCTGCCGTGTGGCGCAACACGTGGGTGCCGGTCAACCGCGCGTCCAGGCCCGCCCGAGCGTATGCGAGACGAACCGCGCTTCGGACCGCTGTCGGGCCGATGCCCTTCCCGCGGGGCGCGCGGTCATGAACGAAGAGCGTCCGGTCGATGGTCTGGGGCCGACCGCGACGAAGATAGTCCGCCAGAGCACGTGCGACCCGCGCCGGCATCGGCAAACAGCTTCCTCGCCGGCCTTTTCCAGGTGCCAGCGTCAAGGCCGACGCCCGCCAGTCTACGTCGTCGAGCTTGATCCGCCCGATGTCGCCGGCCCGCAGACCGAGGTCGAGCAGGCACACCGCGATCGCGTAGTCCCGTCGCCCGTGCGCTCGCGTTCGATCGAACGCTCCGAGGAAGGCCTCGACCTCGGTGTCAGTAAGAACGCGCGGAATGCGTGCCAACCGCCAGTCCGCGGCGCGCGGCACCGCATCCGTCAAAACGGCGCTGGCGATTCCGCGCAGGTGGAGAAAGCGAATGAAGCTCCTGATGGCGGTCGCGACACAATTGGCGGACGCGGGAGAGATCGCCTTCGCCCGCCTGGTAACGAAGCCCCGGACATCGGCGTGCGTGATCGCCTCGACGTCGACGACACCTTCGCGGAACCTGTCGGTGAGAAAGTCGCGGGTCTCCCGTAGGTAATAGTAACGGGTGGCTGGTGCTGCGCCGCAGGTGTCTATCAAGTGTCGCTCGAAATCGTTGACGATGGCGTCTCTCGGCAGCGGCGGCCCCTTGGCGACAGCGACGCCAACTCCGCGAACGACAACGAGCAGCTGGCGAAGCGCAGCCCTGATCGTGTAGCCCACCCGGCTACGCGGTGGCGGGCAGCGACAGCGAGGCAAGTGCTGCGTGAGAAATTCCTCGACCGAGAATGCGTCTGCCTGCGCGGGCGCGCGATTCTTGGTCGCACACCAATGCCCAAAGTGCTCTGTCGCCTGAACGTACTGATGGACCGTGCTTTCCGCGTAACCCCGTCCGACGAGATGGGCGAGGTATTCGCGCGCCACACTTGCAAGCGGCCCGTCCTGCAATCGCCGTCGGACACGAGCCTTCCGAAAGACCTGCTCGATCATGATGTGCTCCCCTCCGCGCTCCAGTGCGCATCCGAGAGGACCCGACGATTATGCTCAGTACGTCAAGGCGGCCGCGCCCCTTGGTCGACGGGCCTGCAAGCCCCGCCGCGCGAACTACGCATAACGGGGAACTGCGCATAATTCCTGTTATGGAAAGCTCCACATAACAGGAACAACTGGCTCTTCGTGGGTAGCGACGACGGCGGCGAGGTGAACACGATCTTCGTTTCGCTGCTGGCAAGCTGCCGCCTGCACGGGGTCGAGCCGCTCGGCTACATGCGCGACCTGCTTTGCCTCATGCCGCGCTGGCCTGGCGAGCGCGTCCTGGAGCTGGCGCCCGTCTACTGGAGGAAGACCCTTGAATCCCCGGACGTCCAGCGGACGCTCGAAGCCAACGTGTTTCGCCGCGCCGTCCTCGGCCCGCGGACCTGACGAACTTCGTTGGTTCGAACTTCGGCGTCATGCCAGAACTGGGCCGCTGGCCCAACGCGGTTGCCCGAACGGTTACCCTTGATGAAGCTCCAGTCCTCGTAGCGATTCATGAAGATCTCCCAGACGATTTGGCCGAAGAACTTTCCTGCCAACCCGCGATCGTGCCCCGCTGCGAGGTAGATGGGAAAGAAGACCGTGTCCTCCCATGTGGAACCCGGTAGCCAGCTCGACGTGCGGACCTCATGGCCATCAATGCGGGTATTGAGCTCGCCGCTGATCGCGTCGAAGTGGGCGTCTGACAGGCGTGCTCGCAAGGTCCGATATTGAGCGCCGTGTGGGACGTGATCGATCGGAGTGTCGGTGTCATCGATCGAGAAGAGCGGCATGGGTGCGACTATACAACCGCTGCCGCGCGACCCGTCATCGCGTCACCTCCGCGTGACCGCGTGCTGGACGCTGTCGATCGGCGGGGAAAAGCCCGTCGCTGATTCCACGACTTCGTCCGCCCGACGCGCCAGGAGGAGCAGCCCATCGCTCTCTGCGACGCGCCGCAATCCATGCAACACCGTGGAGTGATCCAGGCCGAGGAACCTCCCGATCTTGACGGTCGACCAGTTACGTCGGCGCAGCATCCACGCGGCTACCCAGCGGGCTGAGGAGATGTCGCGATGCCGGCCTGGCCGGAGCAGGCGCGCCGGCGGGACGTGGAACAGCGACGCAGCGGCGGCGAGCACGCGCTTCGGGAGGTCCGGCGCGGGCTTCGCGACGGCCTCACGCGCCCGCTGCGTGTCGATGACCTCGAGCGCGGTGGCGATCGATCCGGTCTCGGCGTAGACGGCGCTGAAGGCGCGGGCGAGTCGTTCGTAGTGGCTGCCGTCGGCTGGTGGTGCGGTGTCGGTGTCCATGGCGGGTCTCCTCTCGGCGCGGGTCACCCCGAACGCGAGCGAGCTAGCTCCCCGACGTCCCGGGCCCGCGTCGTTGGGGGGACCCGCGCGCGGGGGGAGCCGACGAGGCAAGGGCACGGGCCCACCGGGTCGCGTCGGGGCGCGTGCGGAGCGAGCAGGGGCGCCCGGGCCGGAGAGGAGACCCATGGACGTCGCGCCCCGCCCCGCGCGACAGCGCTCATCGACGGCCGGCGATCGGCTCTACGCGCGAACGCACCTCGCGGAAATGGGGGAGGATCGCGCCGAGGCGGTCGAAGAGCCGGCGCGCGATGCCTTCCTCGACGGAAAGGTGGATCACCGCCTCCTGGCTCTCGAACATCAGCCACACGCGCGAGGGATCGACCGGGCCGTGGGAAACGTCGACGCGGCTGTAGATGTCCTTGAAGTCGAGGAAGCGAACCTCTCGCGCGGGCGGTCGCGGCTCGCTGCATTCATCATCGAGGTCGACCTCTGGCAAGGTGTTCTCGCAGACATCGACATGGCAATCCGCGTCGCGGCTCATCGGCAAGCCTGGACGTAGAGGGTCGAAACGGTGCCCTTGAACACGACCGAGCAAGCAGTTCCGCAGGCGGCGGGCTGGTTGTTCGCGCTCGGGCAGACTCCCGTTTGCTGCTTCTCATCGACACCGCTGCAGTTCCAGTCGAAGCTTCCGCAGCGGTCGCGCGATGTGGAGTAGGCGGCGACGGACGGATGGGCACCCGGGTCGATGTCGCAGCAATCGCCGCCGCTCGTCGTGAACCCGGTGGGCGGCATGGGTGTGGGGTCGCAGCGGTTGAACGCCGCCGGCGAGCCGGTGGAGCCGAAGCCGTCGCCATCCTCGTCGGGGAGGTAGGTCCGGCACGCTCCCGTCGCGCACTCGTCGGACGCGACGCACGCCTCGCCGTCCCGGAGCTTGCAGGCCGCGGCTCCGAATGGGTCGACCGCGCAAACGCGCGTGCCGCTGCAGGTCGCGGTGGCGGCGAGATCCTCGACGGCGTCGAGCGGGGCGCATGCGCCTTCGCGGCCGGGCAGATTGCACGCGTAGCAGGTCGCGTCGCACGCGGCGTCACAGCACACGCCGTCGGCGCAGAAGCCGCTCGCGCAGTCGGCGGGCGCCGAGCACGGAGCGCCGAGAGGATGGCGCTCGGGCGGTGGCAGCTTCGGCGCCGAGGGCCGGTCGTCGGACCAGGAGGCATCGACCACCGGCGGCGCATCGGCGATACCGCCGTCCGGAACGGGATCGCGATCTGCGCCCGCGGCGCGCGTCAGGCATGCCGGCGCGGCGCAGGCGAGCAAGAGAACGAAGCTGGACGAGGCGTGGTTCGAGCGCATGTTCGATCCTTTCCTGAAGCTCGATAGGAACTCGGGCGCCCCCGCCGCGGGTTGCGGTCTACGACCGGTGCCGCTCTGACCTGCTGCGTGGACGAACGATTTGCGCCGCCGGCTTGCGCCGTCCGGTGTTGTCTGGGAGGCTCGGCGCTCCGGGGACCGCGATGGACGCGGAATGGCACAAGACGCACGTCCTGCCGAGAGGCGCGCCGGTCGAGCAGCGGATCGCCTGGCATCGTGAGCACCAGAAGCGATGCGCGTGCCGCCCGATCCCTCGCGCGCTGCAACAACAGATGGCGGCCCCCACCAAGAGAAACCGTGACCCGGCCATCGACGAGTACCTGGCGACCGTGAGCGCCAGCAACCGCGCTCTCCTGCAGAGGCTCCGGAAGGCGATTCACGCCCTGGTTCCTGGCGTCGAGGAGTGCATCAGCTATCGCCTTCCCGCGTTCCGCCTCCACGGGAGGGTGATCGCCGGGTTCTCGGCTACCTCGAAGGGCTGCTCCTATTACCCGTTCAGCGGGACAACGCTCGGGACGCTGGCGGGTGACATCGAAGGTTTCAGCCACACGAAGAGCGCTCTCCATTTCGGTCTGGAGAGGCCGCTGCCCACTTCCCTGGTTCGGAAGCTGCTCGAGGCACGCATCGCCGAGGGCGGCCCTCGGAACGTCAGCGCTGCAGGCCCCAGCCACCGCGCTCCAGCGAGCGCGCGTGCCGGCCCTCGAGCTGGACCTGATCGTTCCAGCGCGCCCCGAATTCGGGCTGCGCGCGCTCCATCTTGAGGTGCGGGGACAGGCTCTGCAGATCGCTGGCGAGCTGTCGCCCGGCTTGGTCGCGCCCGCAGGCGATCACGACGGTCATTCCCGAAGGCAGATCCGCGAGCAAGTGGGCGATCTGGCTCCGGCGGGTGGGCGTGAGCTCGCTTCCGACCGCGAGATAGCAGGCGTGCTGCTCGCCCTTCGACTGGCCGTAGCTCAAGGCATCGACCGGCCGCTCGGCGATGATCAGCTTCTTGTCAGTCGGCTTGTAGCGGCTGGCCCAGAGCTCCGTCGGCTCGGAGAGGATGCGCGCGGCCGCGGAGACCCCGCCGTCCAGCGCGCCGACCCGCCATTCGGGCATGGTCGCGGTCCGCAAGCCGACGCGCTCGAGCGCCTTGAGCGCCTCCGCCCGCTCGCGGACCGCGAGCGCGTGACGGGCCTCCGCGTCCGCGAGCGCGCGCGGCTTGTCCCGCACGTATGCGCGGTAGCTCACCGCCTGGGCCACGTCGCGCCGGCGCGGGTCGATGCAGGCGACGATCCGTTCGAGCGCGGCGGCCTTGGACAGGCGCTCGTGCCTTTCCAGATACTCGGCTACCGAGCCGCGGTCGCGCGGATCGGTCGCGCTCTTGTACGTCCAGCCGCGGCCATCGGCCTCTTTGGCGACCAACAGGATCTGCCCGGAGGCCTTGTGCGCCATCGCGATATAGGCGGCGTTCTTCGCGTCCGGCACCACCTCGAACCCGCGCTGCCCGAGGTAGGCCGGGAGGTCGACCTCTTTCGAGAAGCGAGCGAGCAGCTCCTCTTGCGGCGTCGTGGCCATCGCGAGCCTTCCCTTCGTTGCCGTCTGGTCGGCGGGTGTGTCGGCCTCGCGACCGCCGCTACCGCGACAAGCCCTGCGACCGCTGTTGCTGCCGCTGGAGCGGCTCGATCTTCGGCATGTGCAGCTCCGATGACGTGAACTGCTTCCCCTCGCGCTCGTACTGGGACATGCGCTGCTCGCCGGTGACATGGACGTCCATGCCCTTCTTGAACGTTTGGACGGCCTCCTTCGCCTTGTCGCCCCAGCAGACGGCGTAGTGCCACTTGTTCTGGTCGGGATCGAGCTTCTGCGCGCCCCTCGCGACCTGGTCGGCGGCGATCAAGATGCGCGTGAACGGCTTCTCGCTGGCGGTGAACTGGAGCTCCGGATCCTTGGCGACGGTCCCTTTGATCTCCAGCGAGCGGATCTCGACCTTGGGCGACACCAGCTCGCTGACCTCACGGTCCTCGCCGGTGCTCTTGTCCTTGAAGGTCCGGAGCTGGTGCTCGCCGGCCACGCCGATCACCATCCCCTTCTTCAGCTCACCCGCGACCTCCTTGGCGCGGTCGCCGAAGAACAGCGCGACGTGCCACTTGTTCTCGGCGGGATCGATCTTCTGGCCGGCCTTCGAGATCTCGTCCGCGGCCACGAGGACGCGCGCGATGGTGTTACCCTTCGCCGTCGTGCGGAGTTCGGGGTCCTTCGCGACCATTCCCTTGAGCTCGACGGACCGCACCTCGTACTTCGGGTTGCGGATCTCGCTGGCCGTCCGGGTTGCGCCGTCCTTCTCGTACTCGACCAGGCGCTGATCCCCGGCGAGCTCGATCCGGGTCCCCTTCTTGAGCTGGGCGACGGCCTGCTCGGCCTTCTCGTTCCAGAAGGTGGCCTGGTGCCACTTGTTCTGCTCCGGGTCGAGCTTCTCGCCGTCGCGCTCGATCGAGTGGGCGGCGACGAGCACGTTGACGACCTTCTTGCCGGACTCGGTGGTCCGGAGCTCGGGATCCTGCGCGACGGTCCCTCGAATCACGACGGGGGTGTGCTTGGTGGGTGCGGCGCCTTCGGGCTCGGACTCTGGGGTGACTTCCGGTTCCATGGGTTTCTTCCTTGCACGGGTTATCGAAATGCTCGGCAGTGACTCGGGCGGCGCGGCCCTCCGTTGCGGGACGGCGGGCTACAGAGTCCGCAGCCGCTGCCCGCGCGAGAAGAGGGCCCACGGGCGCATGTAGCCGCCCGAGACCAGGAAGCGGTACGTGGTCACGAGCGCGAGCGCGGTGCAGAAGAGCGGCCCGAGCAGGTTCCAGGGCGAGACCGGGCCGCGGTGGGCCAGGAAGACGATCGTCGCCCAGGAGAGGACGGCGACCGTGACCGCCAGGAACAAGCGTCCGGCCAGGGGCGCGGCGGGCGGAGGCGAGCCGCGCCGGCCCCTGGCCGGACTCGAGGGAGTCGTCGAATCGCCGGCGCTCGGGCCCGTGCGACGGGCCACGGTGCCGGCGTGGATCTGGTCGACGGCGGCGCCGACGTGGCGACGCGCCCGATCGGGCGACGTGCAGAAGGTCAGCGCCGCGCCGTAGGCGGTCTCGAGCAGGGCGAGCGTGGCCGTCCGGGCGTCGAGGCCGTCGTTCTCGGTCTCGATGTTGGCGAGCAGATCGGCGATCCGGTAGCGCAGCTCGTGGACGGGATCGGAAAACGTCGCGGGGATCGAGCGCATGGTGGCTACTCCAGGGTTCATGGGTGGGTTGTTCAGGACCTGACGGGGATTCCGAAGGAGACCCAGATGGCGATCTCCTCGTAGGAGGGATCGGTCTTGAGGTCGGCGGCCGGGGTCGGTCCGTCGGCGCCGCCCGCTTCGGTGCGCGTGTGTCGGGCCAGCAGATCGGTCGTGTCGCGCAGGGCGCCGCGCGCAGCCCCGAGCTGGTACGTCTCGGCGTGCAGCCCGCGCACCGTGGCGAGCAACTCGACGGCTTCGTCGATCAGCGCCTGGGCCTCGCGGGCGTTCGAGAGCGCGTGCGCGATGCGCGCGGCGGCGAGCTGGTTCCGAATCGGAATCCCGCCGACGGTGGGCCCGATCTCGTCGGGGACCAGGTCGGAGATCGCTAGCTCGATGGTGCGCCCTTCCAACGGAACCTCGGCCGGCCTTTGCAGGGCGCCCTCCCCCGCCGCCCCGTGCGGGAGGGCGGCGGGGGAGATGTCGCGGCGCGGATCAGGCGGGCTCATGGGCGACCCGCCGGGTGGGGGAACCTTCGGCCGTGATGTTCTCGAGCGTGGACTCGTCGACCCTGACGGCCCGCGGAATCGCGCCGGCAATACCGCTCGCGTCGCAGGCGGAGCCGCCGACGCCACCGTCGGGGACGACGATCGTGCTGGTGAGCCGCCACCGCTGGATCTCGATGCCGAACAGCGTTCGGCGGAGGCGAGTCTCCTCGCGCTGATCGTCGGAGAGGACCGACAGCTCGGCGAGCGCGGCGCAGAAGCAGCCGCTCACTGGAGACCCCCGGCCGGTATCGGCAGCTCGCGGTGCCGAGTGACCAGCAGCGAGCTGATCTCGCGCAGAGCCGTGTTGCGCAGGCGCTGCACGGCGTACTTCGAGACGCCGAGCTGGCGCCCGAGGTCGTGCAGAGGCACGTCCTTGTAGTAGTGCGCGAGCGTGAAGTCGCGCAGGTGGGCCGGCAGCTTCCCGACCGCGTCGGAGAGCTGCGTGACGAGCTTGCGGTAGTCGGCGCGCTCGGCCCAGTCGTCCTGCGGGGACGCGTGCTGATCGCCGAGCATCAGGCGCCCGAGTTGCTCGTCGTCCTCCACGCGAACGCGCTCCAGCTTGGGCAGCCGCTTCCGTTCCCGGCAGTCCCCGAACGGTCCTTCCTTGCGGAAGCCGTCCCACATCGCGCCGCGGATCCGCGGGGCCGCGTAGTCCGCGAAGCTGGGCCCGCGACTCGGATCGAACCGCGCCGCGGCGGTGACGAGGCCGACGCGCCCGTAGGCGACGAGGTCGTCGAACGTCAGGGGGGGCGGCGCCGAGCGAATGAGCTGCGCCGCGATGGACCGCACCAACGGGAGGTGCGCGCGAATCAGCTCGTCTCGAGAGGGAGCGCCGGTCGTGCCTTCGGGCGCGTCGCAAAGCGTGGCGGACAGCTGGGCGTGCATCGTCGATTCCTTCCTTCCGTGACGGGACGGAAGGGAGCTATCGCAAGCGCGGTGCCAGCGTTGGCGCGCGACATCTTCCCGGAAAGACTGAGCCAACCTCCGAGGCTCGCTGTAAAGGCGCCGTAAACTCGGTGTAAAGGCCCGGCGTTTACGTGTCGGCTGCGGGGTATCTAGTTGCCCGGTCTCGAGGAACGTTGGACGAGTGATTCGATCAGGTCGGCGACGTCACTGGCATCCTTTGGCGTATGGGTACCCTCGCGGAGCCGGCGGAGCAGCGCGAGCTCTTCCAGATCGGTCGAGCCCTCCAGCTCCAAGAGCACCTGAGCCAATAACGCAGCGAGGTCCACGCGATGTCCCTACGCTGTGTCCGCTTCGCTCGGATGGACACCGCGCGAAGCGGATTCCCGGTCGTCTCGAATGACGTCGGCGGCGCCGAGTTTGCCGCGTCGGTCCCGCAGAAGCAGAACGCCCAGCGTGAGCAACCACAGGGGAAGGGTGACGTTGTTGATCTGGGCGACGACCGCCACCGCCGTCGTGATGTTTCGCAGTCCGGCCGTTGCCAGCAAGAGCGCGGCGACCATCCCAAGAGATCCGACCAGCCGTCGGCCCTCGCGGCGGAAGGCGATGCCCAAGGCCAAGAACCAAAGCGCGAGGCACATCTCGCCGATGAACTCGCCGAGAACATTGCCGAGAAATAGGTTCGACGCGTCGAAGACCGCCGCCAGCGCGGGTCGCGATCCTGGCGCTGTCTGCCAGTAGCGGGCAAGCGTCCATTCGATTGTTGGCCAGCGAAGGAGTCCGATCATCATCGCCAGGCCGGCCGCGACGGCCGCTCCTACGCCCAGCGTTCGAAGGCTCCGCCCACCGCGTTCGAGGACGGGGCCGGTAGCCGCGCCCGCGAACAGGATGCCGAGCGGTAGCGCGGCATATAGAAACCAGACGGTCCTGAGTCGTCCGCCGCCAGCCGCGAGGCGCGGCAGGACTTCGGAGGCGCCGCGGTCGAGGATGTCCGGGTACCCGAAGGCCCCCGCGAGATAGGTGAACACGGCGACGAATGCCAGGCTGGACACGATCAGCGCGACGCCGGCGGCCTTCAGGACGGTATTGGTGGAAGTCATTTGTCGTCTCCTGTTTTCGTGGTCGAGGGAGAGCTAGAAGGACTGGCTCCAGCCGATGCCGGGCGTGGGGTTGACCTTGACGTCGTGGCCGCGTTCGAGCATGACGGCGACGCCGAGCCGGAGGTTGAGACCACGCCACGCCATCCATCGGTAGCCGACGTCCATCAGGGCGCCATTCTCATGTCCGTGGTTGAAACCGCGGAGGTAGGAGGCCGACAGGTAGAATTCCGATGGCCGTTGGCCGTTGAAGGAATGCCCGAGGAAGAAGTACGTGAGTCCTGCCCGTAGGAACCAGCTGGTCTCGTTCTCGCCGGCGGCGTTCTTGCTGATGATTGTGGGATAGGCCCCGGCATGGAGGGCGAAGTCTCCCAGCCTGTATTCGAGGCCGATCGAGGGGTTGCGGAAGAGGTTGACGTTCACCTCCTGAGGCCGGCGGCGCTGAGGTTCGGTGGCGGTGATTCCCTCCACCGGCGTGGCCAGAGCGACGGCGGGACTGGACGCGATGAGCGTCGGAGCGAAGAGGGTCAGCAGGGCGATCTTGGTGGTCATCTGTTTCTCCTTGGGAGTGGCGTTTCGATGTCCCCACCTTGGCGGAATCAGCCCGTCCCGACGATGGCCCCAGCCGCCAACTTCCTCTCCCTGCCCGCCATTTGCGCGCTAGGTTCACGACCGTGTCAGGAACGATCACCGGCCTCGTGGCGCGCGCGCTCGTCCGCGAGGCCGGGCTGCGCGGCATGGATCCGGCGCCGCTCCTGGCGGTCGCTGGTCTGGACGGGAAAAGCACCGGCGCGGCTGACGTTCACATCGACATCGACCGCTACCACCAGCTCTGGGAACGGATCATGGTGGCGATTGATGATCCGGGGTTCCCGATTCGGGCCGGCGCCGCCTTCCGCATCGAGGACAACGACGTGTTCGGCTTCATGGCGATGAGTTGCGAGACGCTCGGCGAAGCGTTCGCCCAGACGGCGCGGTACCGAGCGCTCTACAACACCGGCGCGCGGTGGGAGCTTCAGCCGGACGGGCCGCGCGTCCGACTGATCTGGTACCCGTGGCCGAGCGATCGAGGGTGTGTCGGCGTTCGCGCGGCCATCGAGTTCGGGCTGGCCGACATGGTGTCGGCGGGGAGCCAGCTTTCGGGAACCACCCTACGCCCGGTCGACATTCGCATCGCCCACTCGGCGCCGGCAGACACCACGGCTCACCGCCAACTGTTCGGGGCTGAGCCCACGTTCGACGCGACGCTCGACGAGATCGTCCTCGACGCGAGCGTCCTCGCGCTCCCCGTCGCGTCATTCAATTCGAGCTTGCGCGGCTACTTCGATGAGCAGTGTCGGCAACTCGCGGAGCAGTTCGCGGCCGATCCACCGGTCGCCTCGCAGGTTCGACGGGCCTTGATCGCGGCGATGGACGGCGGCGATCCGTCTATGGCGTCCGTGGCGCGGCGCCTTGGGATGAGCGGCCGAAGTCTGCAGCGCCGCCTCGCGGAGGAGCGCAGCGGCTTCGATGTGGTGCTCGACGACGTGCGCCAGGAGTTTGCAAAGCGGTACCTGGCGCAGGGCACGGTCTCCGCAAGCGAGGTCGCTTACCTGGTCGGCTTTCAGAGTCCAACCGCGTTCTTCCGGGCGTTCAAGCGCTGGACGGGGATGACACCGGGTGACTTCCAGCAGCCGTGATGCAAGAGCGCGACAATCGAGGCGTAGTTTCCAGTCATCGCGCTGACGCGATCGCTATTTACGACTGGCGCGGCGTACGGACCGCGCGGAGCCGCGAGACCAGAACCTCGGCGGGAATACCGAGCTTCTTCGCGAGGGCCTGCGCGTCGCCGCCGCAAGCTGCGTAGTCCCGGACGATGTCGTCGTAGGGGATCTCGAGGACCTGGTGGACCGCGGGGTGGTTCTCCTCGAGCAGCTTGTAGAAGGTCGGCCGACTCATGCCGAACGTCCGCGCGGCCTCGCTCTTGTTCCAGCGGGCTCGGGCCAGCGCCTCGAGCAGTTGCTGGAGGGTGATGTCCTCGCGTCTGGGCGTACCCGACGCGCGCGAGGCTCCGAGAAGCGCGGCTGACTTCTCTGCGGTCGCGCTCCGCGCCAGACGCGCGGAGCGGGCCAACTCGCGGCGCATGAAGTCGTCGACGTCCAGCTCGGGATGGTCGGTGCTCTCCACGACGAGGCGTTTGGCGACGCCGAGGAGCTCGCGGACGTTGCCCGGCCAGGGCGCCGCCGTCAGACGGGCCACCGCTCGCGCGGGGACCCACGGCGGCCGATCGGGATCGTCGTCCAAGCGGGCGGCCGCGTCGATCTCCGTCAGGCGTTGCCGGAGCGCGCTGAAGAATAAGACACCCGTGTCGGAGCGACGGGCACGCAGGGGCGGGATGTCGATCGGATAGACGTTCAGGCGGAAATAGAGGGCGTCATCGAAGGTCTTCTGGCGCACCTCCTCCTCGAGATCCTTGTCGGTGGCGGCGATGACGCGGACGTCGACCGGCCTCGGCTTGTCGGCTCCCACCGGCAGGATGGCATTCTCCTCCAGCGCGCGAAGGAGTTTGGCCTGGACCTCCGGAGAGGCCTCCCCGATCTCGTCCAGGAACAGCGTTCCCCCGTGAGCCTCCACGAAGGCGCCCGTCCGGCTGCCCTTGGCGTCGGTGAAGGCGCCCCGCGCGTGGCCGAAGAGGTCCGCGTCGGCGAGCGGACCGGAGAGACGCGCCATATTCAGGACGACGAAGGGCCCACCCGCGCGGGCGCTCTCGGCGTGGATCGCTCGGGCCGTCGGCTCCTTACCCACGCCGGTCTCGCCTCGGATCAAGACGGGCGTGCTCGGATGAGCCGCGGCGCGGAGGATCTTTCGCCTCACCTCCTCGATCTCGTCGCTGGCGCCGAGGAGGCCGAGATCGCGCGAGCGGGCGACCGGAAAATGCACGCGGTGCAAACACAGGACGACCCGCTTGTTGATCGTGATGACGAGGCCCTCGGCGAGCTCCTCCTCGGTGACCGCCCGCGGCTGAACGAACGGCTTGGAATCGAGCTCCAGTGGGTGGCTGGTGTCGCCCGGGCGCACTTCGAACCGCGCGTCCGGGCGCTGAACGACGACGAGAGAGGTGGTCTTCTTGGACACGCCTCGATGCTCGAGCCCGTGACCCCGGCCGGCGCCGGGGGCGAAGAACAGCGGCTCGTCGCGGTCGACCTCGGCCGGGCGCCGATCGAGGAGCGCCGTGAGGGGGGCTGTCTCGCCGACCCGCCGAACGTCGGGGTGCGCGAGGATCGTCAGCGCCGGCAGCAGCGGAAGCCGGCTCGACTCGCCGATCGTGGCGAGCGTGCCGAGCGTCGAGGCCGTCGTGTCCTCGTCGGTCATACCTTCCCAGGATCGCGAAAGGACGGCCGGGCAGCAACCCCGGGCCCGAAGGGCCGAATAGCTTGTATGGCGACGGCATCTGGACCGGTGCTCCGAATCGTGGATTCGAGAACGGCGGGGCAGACCGCCGGTCGGTACGCGGCGCGGATCCGCTGGAGACGCGCCGCCGATCCGGACTGGGAGATCGACACCCGGCACGTTGGATTCGAGAGCTGGCGCCAAGCGGCGTGCTTCGCGAACGGCCTAATCGAGGAAGGAGCTTGCTCACTCTTCCTGTACGAGGGCGTCCTGCTCCTGCAGCTCGTAAACGGCCGCGACGTGATCGTGGAGTCCGATGACATCATCGTCTGGGAGCGCGCGGCTCCGCCGAACAACGCCCTGCCCGAGGACTCGGGCTTCATGCGCGCGGCGCTCGACCTGGACGAGCTCAGCGCGGCGGGTTTGGACGGCCCGTTCAGTCCGACACGTTTCGGAGTGGACGACCTGCACGGATCCGAGCGCCTGGACGTGCGGGTGGAAGCGGACGCGCGACGTCGCGCCGTCCTGGTGACCCTGGCGACGACGGAGAAGGGCGACGAGCCAACCGAGGAGATGTTCGGAGGCGCGATCTTCGACGTACCCCAAGCCTGACGATCCTGTTCTCGGTTGCGTGATTCCGACAGGGCCGCCGTGCCGCTGCCTCGTTGCCGACCTTCTGAACGCGCCACGCGAGCTCCCCGTCGAGCCCTCTCAGAAGCTCCCCATCAAGCCCGAGGGTGACGCCGCGACCTGGACTTCGCCGTGACGGCTCGAATAGAGGAGGTAGCTACCGCCGACCGATGCGGCGATGCCGCCGCCCAGGATGAACCATCCGGGCGTCCGGGTGTCCCACACCCGATTCGAATCGCTCCAGCTACCGTTCCCATCGACCGCGATCCAGACGATCCCCCATGTCGCGGCGACCACGCCTGCCGTCAGGAGACCGATGCCGGTCCAACGCCGCCAGGGACGCGCGGAGGACGACACGTCGCCGCTCCCGGAGCTCGGTGCCGCCACCAGCGGGACGACCGGCGCGGCGACCGGCGGGGCCTCGGGCGGCAACGGCTCGAGGGTCGCGGTGACGATCAGCTGCGAGCCGCCTTTCGCCGGCAGCGTCTGCACGAAGGGCTTGTACCCGCGGCTTTCCACTTTGACGGTGACGTTGCCCTCGTTCACACGAGGAACAGAAGGCAGGGGGATGCGGCCCACCACCTTGTCTTCGAGCGTGACCACGGCCCCGGTCGTTCCGTAGATCGAGATCTCAGTGGTGTGTGTGCGAACGGTCTGAAGCGTCTGCTCCAGGGTTGTGCGGTTCTTCTCGACCCACGGCATCGTCGACTCGAGTGCCTGCGACAGATGGTTTTCGGCGTCGACCCAGAGATGGAGCGTGGCCTCGGCGATCCCCATCTGGGCGAGCGTGCGACCGGATGGCTCTTTCGCGTGCGCGGCCTGGAAATCGCGCAACGCGCCCGCGTGGTCGCCCTTCTTGCGCAGCTCCACGCCCTTGGCGACGAGTTGATCCGCGGTCTCTGGCTCAGCGGCCAGGGCCGAGGAGCAGACAACGGTGGCGACCAAGATGGCGACCCAGGAATAGGAACGATGGAACAGCATGGCGCGACCTCATTCGATTATGGGGAAACCGTTCTCGTCTCGCGGGACGCGCCGGGGATGGCGGCGGCGTTTGCCGTCCTCCGCGCGCTGTGGACGTTCGGAGTCGGCGTTGGGAGTAGCCGTGCCAGCCGGAGCCACCGGCATCCCGGCCGCCGGCGGCGTCGGCGTGGCGGGCGGGGCGGCGGGAACCTCGGTAGCGGCGGGAGCCGCCGGGGCCGGAGCAGGGGGCGAAACAGCGGGAGGCGCAACGGTCGCGGGGATCGGCGCGGAGGGGCTGGCGGCACGCGACGGCGATCGACTGGCGATGCTGATCGCGATTCCGACGACCGCCACGCCCACGACCGCGGCGGCGGCGGCGACGAAACGCGGACTGAGGATGCGCGCTCGCGCGTTCGGCTGCGGAACGGTGAACGCCGCCGGCGTGGCGGGCGGCTCCAGCGGCTCGGGCGGCGCGCGATTTCCTGGTTCTTCACCCTCAATGATGCCGCTAATCGAGATCGAGCTAGCCGCGATGCCAGCCCGCTCGGGAACCGTGGGAACGGGATCCATCGTCCCGCTCCGTTCGGCGGCGCGCGTGCGCGTGAGATCGACGGCGGTCGCCTGGGGCTCGACGGGCGGCACGATGATCGCCATCGACGGCGAGGGATCCTTCACAGGGCGGGGAGCGGCCGTGAACAGCGTGCTCCAGTGTCGCCGGCCGGCTGGCGAGCCGAACGGCAGCAGGGCGCGGCCGAACATGTGGACATTCGGGAACCTGGCGGCGGGGTCGACGTTCATCGCCTGCCTGACCACCTCCTCGAGACCGAGCGGGATCTCCGGCCGCAGCTCGCGCGGCGACTTGTAGAGACCGCTGCGGATCGCCTGCCAGAGCTCGTAGTCCGACGGCGCCCGGAACGGCAGCTTGCGGGTGAGCGAGTAGTACAGGAGCACGCCCAGCGAGTACTGGTCGCTTTGCGGATCCGCGTTCTTGGCGGTGATGGACTCCGGCGCCAGGAACGAAGGAGTGCCCATCAGGGAGCCGGCCTTCGTCAGGTCAGGCTGCGTCGCGATCTTGGCGACGCCGAAGTCCAGGACTACGACGTGGTCGAAGTCTCGATCCTCCGTATCGACCAGGAAGATGTTGCTGGGCTTGAGGTCGCGGTGAAAGATCTTGTGCCGGTGGCAGAAGTACACCGCGCTGCACGCCGACAACACGATGTCGACCGCGCGATCGATCGGCAGCGGCGCCTCCAAGACGACAGCGCTCAGGCTCTTGCCCTGCAGGTACTCCATCACGATGTAGGGCTGTCCTTCGTGGACGCCGTAGTCGTGGATCTTGACGACGTGCTGGTGGGCGATCCCGCCAGCGGCGATCGCTTCGTTGAGGAAGCGCTCGGCGTACTGGGGCTCGGCGGCGACGAGGTCCTTGTGCAGCGTCTTGATCGCCACTTCGCGCTTCATCACGGAGTCGAGCGCCCGGTAGACCTGTCCCATCCCGCCGCTGCCCACCAGGTTCCGGATCACGAACCGGCCCTCGGGACCGATCCGCGTGTCAGGTCTCAGTACTTCCATGCAACTTCCCCGCGCCTCATGCCGAACAGAAACTCGGCGCGATCGGCCCCCAGTGGCGGCTGACCGGGAAAAAAGTTTCCCCTACGACCGGCCCGCGCGCACACCCTCACTTGACGTGCGCACACAAACCGTACCACTCTCTGTGCGGTGCGCACAACGGTCGTCCTCGACGATGCGCTGTTTCAGGAGGCGACCAAGGCCGTGCTTGAGACGTGGCTGGCGAAGAGCGAGCCGCCGCCCCGACGGTGGAAGACGCTCGTGATCGAGGAGGGGCTAAACGCGCTGGTGGCCGACGCGAACCTCAGCCGTACGTTGCGCGACGCGCCGGTCGGCAGGCCAAAGAACCTGACGATCATCGTCGACGAGGGCCTGCTCCGGCGCGCTGGCGCCGCGGTCGCCAAGGAGCTTGGGCCCGAGCGCGAGAAGACGCGGATGGCCGGCGCGGTGATCAACTACGGGCTGCGCGCGCTCCTGCGCCGGCGGGCGTCGCAGCGCCTCGCGACGCAGACGGGCGCGGAGAGCGAGCCGAGCCGTGGCACGCGCCGCGCGCGCCCGGTCTGACCGATGGTCAGCGCCGACGCAGGGATCTGGGTGTCGTTCTTCAGGAACGAGCCGGCCGCCGCTGACCTGCGGGTACTGCTCGATGAGGAACGGGTGACGGTGCACCCGCTCGTCCTCCTCGATCTTCAGCTGCGCCTGCGTGGGGCCCGGCGTAGGCAGATCCTATCGGACCTCGAACATCTGGTCGCCACGACAATCGAGCCGCCCGAGGTCGTCTCGGCGTTCATCGAGGAGCGGGGACTGGCGAAGCTCCAAGTCGACGTCATGGGAGCGCAACTCCTGGCGAGTGCCGCGCGGCAGGGCGACCGACTCTGGACGAACGACCGGGATCTCCGAGCGGCGGCTCTCGCGATGGACGTCGCGTATCCGGCGAGTGGGCGCGAAAGCGCTTAATACGGATGTGTAGGGGCGAGCAGCGCGGTCGTCATGGGCGCCCAAGCCCGCCGCGCTTGGGGACCGCCCGGCTGGGCGCTCCGACGTTGACCCGCTCCCGAAGCTCCTTGCCCACCTTGAAGAAGGCGAGCCGCTTCGCCTTGACGTGGACCGGTTCCCCGCTTCGGGGATTCCGCCCCACGTACTCTGGGTACGACCGGACCGAGAAGCTGCCGAAGCCACGAAGCTCGACGCTCTCGCCGCGTTGCAGGGCCTCGGCCACGCAGTCGAAAACGCGGCTGACCAGGAGTTCGGCGCGCCCGCCCGGGAGTTTCGCGCGCGCCGCGACCACGCCGATCAGGTCCGACTTCGTCTTGGCCACGAATGCCTGCCGCCTTACGGCGTCAGCCTCCACGAACAGCGCACCCCGTGCGCTCCGACTCCGCTCGTCCGCTGGACATGTTCCGCCCGACTGTCGCCTCTCGAGGGCGCAGCGACTGTCGCGGACGGCCACGACCGGGTCAAGGCTAAAGCTGGGCGCCCTACCTTCCGATGCGGCCATGGGGGGGCGCCAGCGGAGGGGTGCATGCGACGAGCCACGAACGACGAGTGGAACCGCTACTACGAGACAGCCCGCCATAGGAGTCGGGAGAGCGGCGGCGACCCCTGGGCGAGATACGTCCGCCGGCACGAGGTCCGACAGAGAAGGCTCTTCGTCGGCTCGAGTGCGCTCCTGGCCGGCCTGTTCGCCGTCTTCTACTCCGTGCTGATGCACTGAGCGCGCCTCCGGGGCGGGCCGGGCGACGCCCGAAAAGCCGCGCCTCTCCTTCGGGCCATCGCGTAGCATTCGGGACGTGAAGCCCGAGACTAAATGGACCGCGCTCGACGAGACGATGAGCTGCCAGTTCGGGCGCTACGACGACGAGGGCACGGCGCGGCAGGAGGCGGGGCGCCGAGCGGGCGTCTCGCGCCATGCGCACACAGCTGCACGGGTAGAGGTCAGGAAGGACGAGAGGCACCTGCAGGATGCCACGTGCGGGATATGCGGCCAGCCCGTCCCCGAGCTCGACGACATCGTCCTTCGTGGCGGCGATATCCTGGCGTGCGCCAACAAGGAGTGCCGCCGCGCCGCGACCGCGAAGGTCCCGGCCGGTCACGTCGCGGTCTGTTCGGGCGGGCGCTGAACGCCGCCGGGGCGTCGGCGCTAACCCGCCCTTGCGAACCGCGGCCTGTTGGCGGACGATCGAACTCGTGATGGGCGAACCCGCGGCGAAAGAGAGCGCCCCCCAGACGGCCCGCGTGCTCCTCGTCGACGACGAGCCGGGCGTGGCGCGCAGCCTTTCCCGGCTCCTGGGGATGGAGGGCCACGCCGTCACCACCGCATCCGACGGCCTCGAGGCGATCGCATTGATCCAGTCCGCCGCCTTCGACGTCATCGTGAGCGACATCGGGATGCCCAACATGGACGGCCTCACCCTGCTGCGGGCGATCCGCGCGCGAGACCTTGACGTGCCCGTCGTGTTTATGACGGGCAGCCCGACGGTCGAGACCGCCGTCGCGGCCATGGAGCACGGCGCCTTCAGGTACCTTTTGAAACCCGTCGACGGGAGGGAGCTCGCGGACGTCGTCGACCGCGCCGCGCGACTGCACCGGCTGGCGCTCGTCCGCAGGGAGGCCTCGGCCGAGGTCCCCGGGAAGCCCGTCGGGGACCTCGCGGGCCTGGAGGCCAAGTTCGCGTCGGGTCTCGAGAGGATGTGGATCGCGATGCAGCCCATCGTCTCCTGGCGCGGCCGCAGCGTGTACGCGCACGAGGCGCTGCTCAGAACCGACGAGCCGACGCTCCGCAGCCCGCTCGATTTCGTCGAGGCGGCAGAGCGGCTCGGCCGCACCGCCGAGCTGGGCAGGGCTGTGCGCAGGCGGATCTCCGAACAGCTCGCGCATGGCCCCAAGGAGGCCGTCGTATTCGTGAACCTCCATCCGTCGGACCTCGTCGACGAGGAGCTGTCCTCCGGGAACGGGGCCCTCGCCCCCTTCGCCGCCCGGGTGGCGCTGGAGGTGACGGAGCGCGCGGCGCTCGAGAGGGTCCACGGGCTCGGGGCCGGCGTCGCCCGCCTGCGCGAGCTCGGGTTCCGGATCGCCCTGGACGATCTCGGGGCGGGCTACGCGGGCCTCTCCAGCTTCGCGCTCCTAGAGCCGGAGGTCGTGAAGGTAGACATGTCGCTCGTGCGCGGGATCCACGGGTCGCCGATGAAGCAGAAGCTCTTCCGCTCCTTCGCCACCCTGTGCCGGGACATGGGCACTGAGATCATCGCCGAGGGCGTCGAGGTGGCGGAGGAGCGGGATTGCCTCAGCGGCCTGGGCGGCGATCTGTACCAGGGATATCTCTTCGCACGTCCGGGGCGCGGCTTCCCGTCGCCGGCTTACTGAGGGCCGCATCGCGGCTAGGGAGGGACCACGCGGACTCTCCTGAAGACGGCTGCAAGCGCCGTGGGCCGTCTTGAGAAGCCCGAACCTGTGGACGCGAAACGCCCAGGACCAGAAGACCGGCGTCGTCTAGGGCAACACCGAGACAGCCGGCGGTTACTCGGGTGCGGTGATCGTGGCGCGGATGCGCTCCCGCACCTCGCGTAGCCGCTGGGAAGCAAATGCGTTGGTCGGATCGAGTCGGACGGCGATGGCTAGCTCGCGCTCGGCGTCTTGGACCTGGTTCAGTTTTCCGAGCGCGCGGCCAGCGAGCAGGTGCGCCGGCGCCCCGCCGCCCGCGCGAATTGCCGCTCGCGCGCTCCTCAGCGCCCCGTCGACGTCGCCCGTATCGAAACGCCGCTGGCCCTCGGCCAGGAGATCGGCCGAAGTCGATGGGTCCGCCTGAGTCCGATCTATCTCCGGCGCGCGTGCGGGCGCCACAACGCGAACCCGTCGTGGCGCAGCGCTCGTATTGGGCGGTGCTGGGAGCGGGGCGGAACCTGGCTTAGGGGCCACGGGCGCGGGACCAGGCGGCGGCAGGGTGGTGGTCGGGCCAGTAGCCATCACGCCGCCCCTCGCCGCCGAAGGTGGTGGACGGCTGGCGACGACGACGATCGCGACGACCAGAGCCGTCACAACGCCGGCACCGATGACCCACAGGAGTAGCGGGCGCGACCCCTGTGTACCCGCAAGGTCCGCCCGCGACTGGTCAGAGGCCCCTCCTCGTCGGGCCTGCAGGAAACCACGTCCAAGGGCGAGATCCTTCTCGACGAGATCTCGTTCACGAGCGACGTCGTAGTGCTTCTGCAGGAAGCCGGCGACCTCGGTCCCGCCCGAGAAGTCTGGTGGAAGGTGCGTCCCGAGCGCTTTGAGAATCTGATCGACGCCCTGAAACCGATCCTTCGGATCCCGAGAGACCGCGCGAAGCACGATCGCGTCGAGCTCCGCCGGCACCTGCGTATTCATCTTCGACGGAGGAGGGATGGCTTCTTTAACCGGCGGCGGCCGCCGCGCCAGAAGCTGCCACAGAAGGACGCCGAGCGAGTAGATGTCCGAACGTGGATCGCCGCTAGCGCCCGCGGCGACCTCGGGCGCGGCGTACGCCTCGCGGCCCACCGACCATCCCGGGCGGGTGAGTCGCGAATCCGTCGAGGTCCGCGCGATGCCGAAGTCCAGCAAACGGACTTCACCACTGAAGGTGAGCATCACGTTGTCGGGCGCGATGTCGCGGTGGGTGACGCCCTGTTCGTGGGCGTACGCGAGAGCGCGCGCGACCTCACGCACGACGTGAACGACAAGCGGCACCGGAAGGCTCTCGCGCTGACGAAGGCAGGTCGCAAGCAGACTGCTGAGGCTGCAGCCGTGCAGGAACTCCTGCGCGATGACCAACTCGCCGTCTATCTCGTCGACCGCGAGCGTCTGGGCGATGGCACCGTGCGAGAGCTTGCGGGCGAGGTTCGCCTCGCGCCGGAAGCGCTCGCCGTCCTCGGAGGTCGAATGCTGGGCGAGCCGCTTAACTACGCACGCCCTCTCCATCCCGGTCTTTCCCGCCAAGGCGAGATAGACGTCGCCCATGCCGCCCGCCCCCAACATGCGCAGGAGAACGTAGGGACCGAACCGCTGAGGAAATGAGTCCGCCGGCATCGGCCTCCCGTGCTCCTAAGGCGCGCCGCAGGTCGGCCCGGCCGGCGAGCATGCGGTCACGCGACAAGCAGTCGCGATGTTGATGCTGGTGTTGTCTGTTGCCAGCACGCCCGTCGCACTCACCGCGTCCGAACAAGAAAGGCCGACGGGGTTGTTGTTCTGGATCGTAACGAGTTCGAGATTGGCGGGACCCGATGCCGGGACGTTAGTCACCAGCATCCCGCCCCATGTCGTGGCGCCGGATTGTCCAGGCCCGTTCGCGGTGATTGTCGTATGTCGAACATCGAACGCCGCGCCATCGACCAGAATTCCACCGCCGCCATTCGAGTCCACGGTTACATGATCGAGGCGCAGGAGAGCACCGTTCTGCGCGGCTACGCCCGCGGCATCGCTACGACGAATGACGATGTCACGCGCAAACAGCTCTCCGGCTCCGGAGACGCTGATGCCTGCCTGGAGGCCTCCGACAATCGCAGCGTTCGCTCGTCCGAGGAGGGATACAGGATTTGCACCGGCGGCGCTCCACTGAAGTCCTGCTACCGGCCCCGAGATGAGCAGGAGACGTCGCGTCTGCGTAAGAGCATCCAACGCGACCTGTGGCCCGCAGAACGGGGTTCCTGAGCTGCCGGCCATTGGAGTGAGCGTGCTCGAGGCGCACCCACCTTTGTTCTCGACATAGATGATTTCGCTGTCGGAGGCGCAGCGTCCATCTTGATGCGACATACACACGCCCGGTCCGACACCTTTGGCGACGCACTGATCGTCGCGCGCGCATCCCACGCACGTGTTCGATGCCCCATCGCAGATCGGCTTTGCCGGATTGGCGGTGCAATCCGCGCTCGTGGGACTCACGCACTCGACGCAGGCTCCGCTCGGGCCGCAGATCGGTCGCGCGCTGTCGCGGGATGCGCAGGCCGCTCCGTCGCCGGATCGCGCGCTCTCGCAAGTCCGGCACATCTGCGCGTCGCAGATGGGCTTCTCGGCCGGGCATTGATCGCTCTTCGTGCATTCCGGCGCGACCTCCGAAGCGTCGCCGTCGGGCAGTCCTCCATCTGACGCCGCACAGGTGAACGTCGCCGCCCCTTCGAGAACGCAAGACTGTCCCGCCGGGCAGTCGGTGTCGCGCTCGCAGTGCCCTGTCCTGAGCTTGCTCTCGCTACAACCCGCGGTCAGGCCGAGGACTGCGAGGGCAACCAGACCATGCCGCGCATTCATCAGAAGCTCCCGGAGAGCGCGAGGGACGCCGGGCCCATCCGGAGGCTCAGCTCCGCGGGTGCGGACGCGTGGCGGTAAATGAGCACCCCTCCGCCGAGCGCGGCCAGGCCGATGCCGCCGATGACGAGCGGCAGGCCTCCGTGTGTCGCGCGCTCTCGCGAGCAGTTGCGGGTGCCAGCCGACGTGTCGACGCAGTTCTCAAGGCGGCCGTCCGCCCAGAGGAGGTAGCTCCCCGCCGTGGCTGCCGCCGCGCCGCCGATGAGCGCCGCCCATCCTACGGGCGCCAGGACGGCGCGCGCTCGGCCCTTGTCGGCGGACGCCGGCGACGCGGGCACGATCGGCGCCGCGGAACTGGGCGCTGGCGCGGCGACGATCGCCAACCTCTTCTTCTGGTTCTCAACGAGCGGGCCGACCATCCCCTCGAGCCTCGATACGAACTCGGGCCCAGTGCAGTCCTCACAGCTAGCCTGATCGGTGACCATTTCCCGCCCGTTCCAGAGCTGAACCCGAAGATCATAGCCCCCGGTTCGATACTTGCCGTCCGCGATGAGCACGAAGGCCGCGGCTGATCCGCGGGCGACCTCGGCCGCGCAACCCGCGTCCCGGCAAGGCGACGCGCCGCCTTCCACGGCGCGCCAGCCTGCGCGTTCCAACGCACTAACGATCGCGTCGCGCGCCCGCGCGTGAAACGCGTCGAGATGCTCGGGCAGCGAGATCCCTTCGATCACGACGACAGACGGTGCTTCGCCGGCCGCCGCGGGCAGCGCCGACAAGAGCAGGGAGAGGATGAGGAGGAGCCGCGCCATCATCGCCACGTCGATTCAAATCGACCGCACATAATTTCTATCAATCGTATGACATACGCACAATGTCTTTCCCTCTCGGAGAGACCGAGATCACGTCTGGGTCCGTCCCGGAAGATTGTCAGGCGAGCCCAGCACGGGCCGCCAGATTTGTCGTGGGTCCCGAACCAGACCGCGCGCACCCAGATGCGCAGCAGCTTCGGCGATCAGATGGCGTACTGACGGGTCCGCGGTCGTCGGCTCGCGGGTACCCAGCCGCCAGGACGCCTCCCAGCACCTGATGCCCGCCAGGGCAGCATGAAGGTCTCGCATGGCAGGCACCTCGGGCGACCGCGGCGAAAGTTGCGGGTCACGAGGCGGGGAGCGGGCGTGCCGTATTCGCGATGAGCGTCGCCAACTCGCCCGGGCGAACGAGCGGCACGAGATCCCAGGCTCCGTCCCGCGTCAGACCGCGCACGAAGTCCAAGCCAGCCAGGCGTCGGCGAGCCGGAGCTCGAGGGTCGCGGCGGATGTGGACGCACACGTTCACGGTCTCTGCGATGATCTCGCGGGGCGCGCGCTGCGCCACTTCTTCGATGAGCTGGCAGAGGCGGTTGAGCGCCTGGCGGTTGTCGTTCGCGTGCAGGGTCCCGGTGCCGCCCGGGTGGCCCGTGTTCCATGCCTTGATGAGCTCGAGGGCGGCGCCGCCCTCCCTCACCTCGCCAACGACGATCCGATCGGGGCGGCTTCGGAGGGCGTCCATGATCGCGAGCCGCGTCGTGAACGGAGGTTGCACGTGGTACTGGACACGATTCGGGCTCGCGCACTGGAGCTCCGGAATGTCCTCGACGATGAAGACCCGGTCGTCGGTCCGGGCGATCTCCGCGAGGAGCGCATTCACGAACGTCGTCTTGCCCGACGCGGTCGCGCCGCTGACGAGGATGTTCTGTTTGGCCTCGACCGCCGCTCGGAGGATCTCGGCCTGCGCGGCCGTGAGGATGTCGGCCTCGACGTATTCCTCCAGCGTGAACACGCGGGCGGGAGGCTTTCGGATGGTGAAGACCGGTGCCTTCGTGATCGGAGGGATCGCCGCCTTCACGCGCGCGCCCCAGGGCCGCAGCTCCGCGTCGAGCGACGGGCTCTGCGCCGTGAGCTGGAGGTCCGCCTGCCCGGCGACGGCGCGCAAGATCGCGAGCGCCTTCGGTGGGTCCATCGTGACGGCGGTCTTCGCCAACCTTCCCGCTTGGTCGATCCAGACGCACCCGTCGGCGTTCAACATGATCTCGGTCACCGCGGGATCTTCGAGGAACGGGAGAATCGGGAGGATGGCGTCGCGGAGGAACGCCTGCTGCCGGACGAGATACTCGCCGTCATCGAGACTCATGGGCGCGCGTCGTCCCCGCCGCCGGCGGCGCGCGCCGCCGCCGCGAGCTCCTCGGCATCGCCCACCTGATCCTTCGGGAGCACGTCGAGGATCCGCGCGCCGCCCGCGTAGCGGCGCGCCGCCGCGTCGAGCAGCTCGTCGAGGCGCCGCCGTGCCGACGTCGCGCCAAGCTTCCGCTGGGCGTCCGAAACCTCGGGCGTGTTCGTGAAGTACGACTGCACGAACGCGATGACCGTCTCGGAGAGGAGATCGATGGTCTGGCGGACGACCGCGACGGCGCGATCGTTGCGGTCGAGCCGGCGCATGACGAGGGTCGAGTCCTTCGCGTCGGCGAAGTAGTCCCGTAGCGCGGCGTTGAACACCGACGTCTCGGTCGCGCGCCGGGCCGCGCAGTACGCCTTGAGCTGCCGCGCGAGATCGAGCTCGATCCACGGGTGCCGCTGAACCCGGTGCTCCTTCACGGCGCGCGCTCCGGCGACGGTTCGATGTCCTCCCCGTCATCAACCAGCTCGAAGACCGAGGCGAACGCCCCGTCCGTGAGGTCCAGCTCAGGCGGGAGATCGCCACTTCCCACCGCCGCCTTGGCCGGCGACAAGGCAACTGGCTCGCCGGCGTCGGTGGGGGGAGGGGGAGGTGGCGGCGGAGCCGGCGCGGGGATTGGGGCGAATGCCGCCCACTCGGAGACGGGCCCGGCGCGTCGGGGCAGCTGCGCCCGCTGGTCGCGGGCGCCGTCCGGTGGCGGCAAGCCCGCCCGGTCGCTGAACCGCCGATCGAGGTAGTACATGACCTTCTTCGCGCGGTACGGGGCCATGCCCGAAATAAGAAGGATGGCATCGTCGAACGGCAGCCTGAGGACCTCGTCGGGAGTGAGCAGCGGCCTCGCGAACTCCTGCTCGGACTCGCTGACCGAGCGGCCGGCCAAGAACTTGGCGGCGGAGAAGCTCTTCTGGCGCTTCGTCAGCGTGGCCTGGCCGACGAGATCGCTGATCCGGCGGGCCGTGATCTCGTCGTTCGCCGCGTACGTGACGCGGATGTGGGAGTTGTCGAGGATGGAGTTCTTGTCGCCGTAGGTCTTCTGAAGCTGGTTGAGGCTCTGCGCGACCATGAAGCACTTGAGCCCGTATCCCGCGCAGAACGCGAGCTGGTTCTCGAAGAAGTCGAGCTTCCCCAGCGACGTGAACTCGTCGATGAGGAGCAGGAGCCTATGTCGGTATCCCTTGTTCGGCGACGGCGACGGGCTTGCCGCCGTCGGCGGCGCCATGGCCGCGCGGAGCGCCGCGAGGAAAGGCGTCTTCTTCGGCGGTGGCCCCCCGCCGAACTCCATGCGCTCGGTCAGCCGCTGCCCGACCTGGCTGAGAACGAGGCGGATGAGGCGACGCAGTCGGCTCAAGTCGCTCGGCGGGACCACCAAGTAGAGGCTGACCGGGTGATCCAGGTTCATGAGGTCCGCGATCCGGAAGTCGCTCGTGCTCGTGGCGCGGGCCACCAGGGGGTCGCGAAAGAGATCGAGGCAGCTCGTCGCGGTCGACACCACGCCGGACAGCTCGTTGTCAGCCTTGTTCAGCATGCTGCGCGCGACCTGGGCCACGACGGGATGCGGGCCGCTCGGAAGGTGATGGGTGGTCAGCATCCGCTGGAGCGTCTGGAGCTGCGATCGGCTCGGATCAGCGAGGAACGCGCCCACGCCGGTCAGCGACTTGTCGGCCTCGGCGTAGAGGACGTGCAGGATGGCGCCGACCAGCAGCGCGTGCGCGGTCGTCTGCCAATGGTCCCACTTGGTGCCGGCGCCGTCGGGATCGACGAGGATGTCGGCGATCACCTGCGCGTCGCGGACCTCGTTGTCGCCGCGGCGGATCTCGTAGAGCGGATTGAACCGGACCGAGTCGGGCGCGGTCGGCTCGAAGCGCCAGCAGTACGAGAACTTCCTGCGGTAGCCGGCGGTCAGGCTCCAGAGCTCCCTCTTGATGTCGTAGATGAGGGCGGACTGCCCCCACCCGAACAGCGTCGGCATCACGATGCCGATCCCCTTGCCTGATCGGGTGGGCGCGAAGACGAAGACGTGCTCGGGGCCGTCGTGCCGCACCAGCCGGCCCCGACGGTCCATTTGCCACTTGAGCGCCCCGCGCTCGTCGAGCGCCGACGAGAACCGCGCCTCGGTGGTCTGACAGAGGACGACCCCGTCCGATCCGAGCATGCCGCCATCCCGCACCTCCCCGGTCGTGGCCCACCGCGCCGAGCCGTGCGACGTGCTCGCCTGCGAGCTCCGGCCTCTCAGGAAAGCAAGCGCGACCAGCGGCCCCAACACCGCGACCAGCGCGCCGTACGTGATGAAGCTCGCGGTGGCGAAGACGCGAGGAGCGAACGGACGCAGGCGATCGTCCCATTCGAGCCACGCCCAAGGGGCGTATACGGGGCGGCCGATGATCTTCGTCAGCGGTGCGCCCAGGTGCCGGTGGTAGCCGAGGCGGCTCGCCACGTACTGCGTCGACACGGTCAGAGCCGCGGCGACGAGCACGACACCCGCGAGGGAGAACAGTAGAGCCCGCTTCTTCGTGGCGACCGACATCGACCTGATAGCGATTCGGGCGGCGGGATCGACAGTTGCGGGCCAGCCCTCGCGTTTGTCATCGCTCGGGGCCTGGACGTCGGCGGCCGAGCCCCGAGCGCGAGATGACCAGGCGACCGTCCGGAGCGCGCCCGCCCTCGACGTGCTGCCCGTCGAGGAGGCGAAGTGGCTTGCTCGCTGGGAGCACCCACAAGCGCTTCGAACGTTCGTCCGTGACGATCGCGTATTGCCGGCCCGAGGGCAGCCTCGGCGCGAACGTCAACGTGCCCTCCAACCCGATGGGGTGAGCGGTCATCACGAGACCCCGCTCGGCCGCGAGCCGAGTCCCCAGAGCATTCGCTTCCAGGGCGACCAGTCGCGCTTTGAGCCTCGCTCGGTCCGCAACGTCGATGCCGATGACTCTGAGGCCCGCCTCCCGCCGGGCGAGGGACTCGGCGATCTCGAGCGCGAGGCCGCTCGCGGGTGCGCTCGCCGTCATCTCGTCGAGCCATGTCGGACCGCGATATGAGACCTGTTCGCGGAGCGGCGGGGCCAGGCGCTGGAGACGAATGCGGGGCCGCGTCCGCTGTCCGGGCTCAGTGCCCCCCGTGGTACGCGGCGGTGGTTCGACGGCAAGACGGACGATGTCACCCGCTCCGATCTTCTCCGCCGCCGTGACATCGATGGGCGTGTAGAAGACGCGGCCGTCGACGGCCTCGATGACGGCGTAGAGACGGCCCGCCAGCTCGTCGTGGAGCCCCTTTGACCGGACCACGCCATCCACGGCCGCGAGCGTTGACGACTCGTCGACGATGACGAAGCGCGACGGATCGGGGGCGGCCACCGCCGCTGACATCCGCTTGACGATGTCCTTCGCTTGGCCGAGGCCGCGCAGGGTCTCTGCCCAGCCAGGCGCGAGGCGCCACCCGACGGACGACGTTCGGGCCGCGAGCCCGAGCCGTTCCAACCGCCCGAGCCGCGCCGCCAACCTTGCGGCAGACACACGGCCCTGGCGGGGCAACCGGGTCTCGACGAGGACGCCGCCAGGCTCCTCGCACGCTTGGAGGGCTCGGTCGAGCGACGTGAATCGCTCCTGACTAACCTCGCGCCCGAGCTGATTCTGGACGTCGACCTCGGTGCGGAGGCCGAGCTCGTTGGTGAGAATGGTCTGGGCGCGGCTCCGCATCCCTTCGGACAGGTAACGGCCGTCGATGGTGACGTCGTGACCGGCCTCGTCGATCCCGCGCACGATCACGTGGACGTGAGGGTTGTCGGTGTTCCAGTGGTTGACCGCGCCCCACACCAGGACGCGACCGAGGTCGGCCTGGACCTGGGCCATGAGCCCACGCGTGAAGGCGGTCAGGTCCACCTCGGCTCCGGCCTCGGGCGAGACGATGAACCGGAACTGGCGCTTCTCGCCCTCCATCTCGGCGCTCAACACCGCCCGCGCGTCCGACACCTCGGCCGCGCCGTAGACACGACCGGCGGTGCCGTCCTCCTCGACGCCGTCGCGCTCGACGTAAGAAAGGTGCAGGGCCGCCGCGCGCCTGCCGTACGCGTTCATGGGAACGAAGCGTGCCTCGATGACACATCGCCGGGCGCGCGCGTCGGGGCGTGGGACGTCGCGCGCTGACGACGTGCCGCGCGGGCGAGATGACGCCTCGCCTGACGCGCCGCCGATCCGCGCGATGCGGGCGAGCAGCCGGTTGCGGAAGCGGGGGACTCGCTCCTGGGGCACCTCGCCGCCGCGTCCGCCGATGCGCGGCCGGAGCTCCTCGCGCTTCCTGCCCTCACCGTCGGACACGAAGACTCCTCCAACGGCCGCGAATCAGAAGAAGGCGTGACCACACGCGAGGATCGCCGCTCGGGGTGATTCCCGTCGATCGACGAGTAATCAAGAAACACCCAAGCGCGACGCGCATATAGCGCCGCAGGTGATTGTCTTTTTATCTTGCCCTTCAGCCGTCTCAACAAGAAGCACGACAACCACTCGGACCAGTCAGGTGATCGTTGCGGTCGAAGTCACCAGCCGCAACTCCAGCCCCGAACGCCCGAGTCAGCTGGCGATGGCCCTGACAGTCGCAACGGTCGACGCGATCCGGGAGCGCCTCGCCGCGATCCCCGAGAAGGACGGAGCCGAACGCAAAGTCACTCGACTCGAAGCGATCGCGCGCATGACCGACGAGATTCTCGGTCTCCGAAAGCGAGGCTACTCGTGGAAGGAAGTCGCCGAGCTCGTCTCCAGTGAAGGCTGCCGAGTCACCGTCGGATCGCTCAAGACGGTCCTTTGGAAACGAGGGGTGACGGCACGAGCGAAGGCGCGCTCGTCAACGAAGGCGGCCGGTCCGCGCCGTCCGAATCATCCCGAGAGTCAACCGGCGACGCCGGCCCATCGACCGGAAACGACGGTGGGAGTCAGCGCCGGCGAACCGCGGGAGTCAGCAAAAGCGCCGCGCGAGCCGGGCTCGTTCGTCCCCCGTGAAGACACGAAGGAAATCTGAGGGAGTCACACATGAAACCGAACATCTACTGGATCGGCGGGGCCAAGGGCGGCGTAGGGAAGTCAATCGTCAGCATGGCGCTCGTCGATTACCTGCTGTCGCGAAAGTCGACGCCGCTGCTCGTCGAGTCAGACACGAGCAACCCGGACGTCTGGAAGATGTACCGCGAGACCATCGGGTGTCAGCTCCTCGACCTCGACGAAGTCGACGGGTGGATCGGGCTCGTCAACGCCTGCGACGCGCACCCGGACAAGATCGTCATCGTGAACACCGCCGCCCGGAGCAACACCGGCGTGGCCAAGTTCGGGACCACGCTGGGCGAGTCACTCGGGGAGCTCGATCGAGCGCTGGTCGCGGTGTGGGCCATCAATCGCCAGCGCGACAGCCTGGAGCTCTTGACCGATTTCATGGACGCGATGCCCAAGTCTCGCGTCCACGTCCTCCGAAATCTCTACTTCGGCGACGAAAGTAAATTCGAGCTGTACGCGGCGTCAAAGACCCTGCGCCCCCGAGTCGAGAGCACGGGAGGCAAGTCACTGAGCTTCCCGGACCTGGCCGACCGCGTCGCCGATGATCTCTACAAGGAGCGGATGACCATCGCAGCCGCCGTGGAGAAGCTGCCCATCGGCAACCGGGCCGAGCTCCGGCGTTGGAGGACCGCGGTCGCCCGGGTGATGGCGGAGATCGTCGATGCCTGAGACCGAGCCGCTCCCGGACGACGCGTTCAAGGTGTTGATGGGACGGCTGCCCAGCGAAGAGGAGCGCCAGCGCCTGACGAAGGTGAAGGAGGCGCTCCGTATTCGCTCGGCCGACGCGATCTGGGAGGTGATGATCGCCCTCGACTATCACCTTCAGCTCTACACGGCCATTCCGGACAAGATCGCTGCTGAGACGCGCAAGGCCGTCGACGAGCTGAGGAGACTCGGCGGTGGCGGACAGGGCTCGGGGAGACGTCACGAGTCCTCGATCTCGGTTCCAGCCGCGAGATGGAACCCTGCGCTCGCGGCGCTCCTCGGGGCGATCGCCGTCGGGTTCGGCGGCATCTGCGTCGCCGCGGGGTACCTCATGGCGGAGCGCGGGCGCCCGCCGTGGGGAACGCCGGGGCCGCTGGGCGCGGTCCTGGGCGCGCCGGCGGGCTGGCTGGTGTTCGTGCTCCTGTTGCCGGCGGCGGCGAGATGGGTCCAGACGGGCTGGCGGGCCGCCCGCTCGCGCCAATCCTTCCGGGTGCGGGTGGTGGGCTGGGCGCTAGTCGCGCTGTCGACTGGGACGATCGCGGTGGGTCTGGCATTGCTCGCGCTGGCTCTGAGGCGATAGGAGCGAAGGGATCGATGGGCGCCTGGGGCCGCGGCGTCGGCGCCTCGCGCTCGAACATGCTCGACCGCTCAGGCGGCATGTCGGCGTCGAGATCCCGGGCGGGGAGACGAGGGATCTCCGAGATGATCTGCGTGAAGCCCAGAACTCCGACCTCGCGCTCGAAGCCCTGAAGGACGCAGACCCTCACCGACTCGAGCTTTCGACGAGAGAGCGGTCTTGCCGGTCCTCCTCGCGTCTTGGGGTGGCGCCTCGGGCCCGCGCAGTCCACGGCGAAGGACGCCATCATCGCCGTGCCGATCGAGATGTTGGTACAAGCGTCGAGAAGGTCGGCGGGTTCCCGGTTGAAGCGCACCGCCCAGGTCATCGGGATAGCCATGAGCCCGAGGGCGGGACGACCTCCCTTTTCGGCGATCGACCTCGCCAGCTCGAGCGCCTGATCTGGCGACGCGAGATCGTCGTGGGTGGCGAGCGAGACAAAGTCACCCAGGAACAGCGGGTTCGCGTCCGAGACCTTCCGAACGAACGCCTCCACGAGCCGGTCGTCCGGGTGAAGGCTGCAGGCGAGGATGACGGTCAGGAGGTCCATAAGGGGGTCGCGACGGTGAGGGTCGGCAGCGGAACCGGCCCGAAGTAGCGCGAGTCGAGACTGGAGGGGACCGGCGTCGCCACGAAGGCTGTGCCCGCGGTGACCGGGCCGCAGAACTCGAATGCCGGTAGCGGTCGACCAATCGAGTCCCGGCGGGCGATTGTCGAGATCTCAAGGCCATTGACGAGGAAGCGTCCATGGGCGACGCACACGACGTCTCCGTCGAGAGCGACAACGCGCTTGAGGAGATGGAACCGGGCAGGAAGATAGCGATCCGCGATCAGCCCGCGCGCGTTCGGCGGGATGGCGAAGTCGACCAGCGCGCCCTTCGTGATCGGAAGCCCCGGCCTGAGCCAGTACAACCCGAGTGGGAGGCTCGGTGTGTAGTTCCGAGTCAAGCGCGAGGCGGAGAAGGCCGCGCACGCCGTGACGACCACCGCGGCGCTCGCCGCGCAAAGCATCGCCCTAACACGGAGCCTCGCGCGCCAGGAGCGATGACAGCAGCTGGTCGCTCGGTCGGCGGCGGGCGAGCAGCGCCCCGGCCGCGCGCGTCCAGAACTCGTCCGTGAACTCGGAGGGATCATGACCGTAGCTCGTCACCTTTCGGATGAAGTTGCGGATCCGCTTGGCGGTTCCGCGCCTACCGCTCGATAGGAGCAAGCGGACCGGCTCGCTCACGCCAGGGACCACGGTCCGCCCTCCCCGAACCGCCGTCCGGAAGACGTAGAGGCCAGTCGTGCGCCGGCGGGCCACCAGGTAGGCGGCCACGCGTCCGGGCGGCAAGAGCGCGATCTCGCCCTCGGCGCCGCCGACGATCGAGAAGGGCCCGCCGCACAAAAGTCGAGCGGTGAGCTCGCCGTCAACCCGAAGCTGGATCGCGGTGAGACGACGGGCCGGAATAGCCGACTTCATCGCGAGCGGCCCTGCCCACGCAGACCGAGAGACCTGATGTAGTCGCGCTCGTGCCGCTGCAAGCACTCGTTCCAGTCCTTGCCGAGCGGTGAATGGTGGCGAACGGTTGGCGCTTTGCCGGCGAGGAGCCCTATCTTTTCGGCCAACTTGTCGCCCGCCAGATCGCGGTCCGTTGCGATCACGACCGTAGAACCACGCGGCAGGCGCGCTATCGCGGCGGCTACGTGGCGACCCTGGCGCTCGCCGAAGGAGCCGCACGTGCTGGTGTAGCGGGCGCGGTGGTCTGGCTGGAGCTGGTGGTAGCTGAACGCATCGATGACCGCCTCGGTGATGACCAGCTTGTTGTCGTCGTCTCGCGAGTTGCTGACCCAGACGGCCTTGCGGCCGCCGGCCGAGAAGGCCGCGAAGTGCGCATTCTTCCGCTCGAATCCACAGATGCTCTCGGGAGCGACGCCGTCTCGGTGTGGGAAAAGCAAGTCACCGCGATCGTCCACGCGCCAGGTTCCGGCCAGTCGCGAGTCGGCGAGCGTCTCGGGCCGGATGCCACGGCTGTTAAGGTACGGGTGGTTCGAGACGATCTTCGCGCGGGCGTACGCCGCGCGGACCGTAGCAAGGTCAGCCTCGTGCGCCGTCGCCCGGTAACGGACAGGCGTTGGCGCCGAGGGCGACCGGAGATCCCCCGACCACCCGCGCAGCTCCTCTCGAACGTCGAGGAGGCTGCTCGCCCCCCGCCGCAAGGCGAAGTCGATGATCGTGCCGTTGTCGCGGTCGTCCCTCACGCTGAAGTACGTCCAGTGCCCGTCGCGATCGAGGCGCACGACGATCTTGTCGTCCGTGACCGGGTGACGCATGAGCAAGCTCGCCGCGGTCGAGGCCCGCGTACCCCCGCTCCGCGTGGCTTCCCGGCGGACAAGACGGTACCCTCGGCTCGCCGCGAACTCGCATAAGTTGATGCGCTTGAAGCGATCTAGCTCCTGGTCCATCGAGCTTCCCTCTGACCCTCGGGCGTTGCGCTCGAGGGTTGCGGCTCGCAGCGCTCGTGATGTCAGGAGGCTAAGCGGAACACAGAACAGATGGTCTAGCGCCCCTTCGGCCGGCGGTCGCCGCGACCAAGGAGTCCCGACCCTGCACGTCTTCCGTGAACCACCAGTAGCCAGTCGTCTCCGGGTCCTTCGAACAATGTGACGGTGGCCCCCGAGAGCCGGACAGCCTGCTCCCTCCAATCCCGACGGCCCTTCACCTGCCCCCTATCGGGAGGCATCCGACGCCTGGTCGACGATCGCGCCATTCGGCTATCATGGCACATGTGACATGTACGATCGAGCCCTCATTGGCGACGGTGGCGCATGCCCCGAGCCCCGAAGGAGAGGTGGTCCTCGCGAACCCATCGCTCTACTGCGTCCTATAAGAAGAGCGTCGCGGCGCTGGGCAAGCAGATCCGCAAGCTGCGCCAGGCGCGAGGCTGGACGCTCGAGCAGGCCGCTGAGGCGATGTCGATGGACGCCACTCAGCTCGCGAAGATCGAGGCCGGCTCTTTGAACGTGACCCTTGTGACTGTTGTTCGCATCGCGGACGGGCTTGGGGTCAAGGTCGGAATGCTGTTCGGGTAAGTACCGACGCCCTTCGCCGCCGCCGCTCGAAGCTAAGGCGATGGCCGCACGCCCTCGAGGCGCCGCACCGCGCGAGCAGGCGTTCCCAAGATCGAGCGACGGGTGGAGCACGGTCAGCGGTGAAGAAGGCGGACCGTAAGTCCACAGCGCGACTTCATACCTTGAGCGAGGACGACGCACGCCACCGCTCATCGGAGCGCGACCCCCACCAACAAGATCGCCGCCTCGGTAAGCTCGGTCGTGGCGCCCAGGGTGTCGCCCGTGATCCCGCTTAGCCGCCGGCGGCAGACCGCAGCCATCAGCGCCGAGGTCACCAGTGCCGCCGCGCCGAACGCGGCGCCCTTCCAGCCGGCTACGCCGACTGCCACTGCCACGGCGAGGATTGTTCCTCCGACGACCTCGACCCAGCCGACCTGGCCGGTCACCGATGCGCCGAGGCCCCCTTCGGGGCGGGCATAGGGCAGCGCGAAGGCGATCGGGAGGGTCGTCCAGCGAGCGAGTGCCGCTCCTACGACTAGCGGTGCGAGGAAGGCACGGGCCGCAAGCAACTCGGATAGGGCGGCGATCTTCAGGACGAGCAGCAGCGCCAGCGCGATGGCCCCGTACGCACCGACGGCGTGGTCGCGCATGATGCAGAGCGCGTCCTCGCGGGTCCGGCCGCCACCGAGTCCATCGCAAGTGTCTGCAAGACCGTCGAGGTGGAGCGCGCCCGTGCCGAGCGCTCCGGTCGCGACGACCAGTACCGCTGAGACCATCGGCGGCAGCACGAGGAGAAACAGGTAGGCGCCGCCGGCGAGGACCAGGCCGATCCCCGCGCCGACGGCCGGGAAGAAGACCGTCGCACGCGCCAGGTTCCCCGCATCGTCGGCCCCGGCGCCGGGGATCGGGATGCGGGAGAGGAACGCGCACGCGACGAGGAGGCGGCGAAGCATTCGTGCCGTTAGGAGGAGAGCCCGACGATACGCCTCAGCGCCCCAAGGTCGATGTGCTCGCGGAGCATGGCCGCTAGGCGGTCGTACTCGCCGTCTCTGGGCGGTATGGCGTGCGGCTGGGACGGGTTGGGGATGCCGCGGCGGCGGCGGAGGGTGCTGAGGAGCGAGGCCCGGACGGAATCGTTTTCGAGAATGCCGTGCAGCATCGTCCCGACGACGGTCCTGTCGGGAGAGACCGCGCCGTCCGCCAATTCTGTGGGCTCCCCTTTGCGTCGGACGACGCTGAACGCCGCCGCCGCGCCCGGGGGCCGCTCGAGCCGCCCCATGTGGATCTCGTACCCGCGAACTTCGGTGGCCGGTTGCAGCCCGGACGTCAGGAATGAGGGCGTCGCAGATTGGGCTACGACCTGAGCGGTGATCTTGGTCCGCTCGAAGCGGGTGTCGAGCGGCAGGAGGCCAAGACCCGCTGCAAAGGGATGGGCCGACTCGACGCCATCAGGATCGTGGACCTGACGACCGAGCATCTCGCATCCGCCGCACAGGCCAAGTACGGGCTCGCCGCGCCCTGCGCGATCGACAACCACGTCGGCGATTCCGGTCCGGCGCATCCAGTCCAGATCAGCGGCCGTGCTTTTGGAGCCCGGAAGGACGACCAAGTCGGCCCCGGCGAGCTCGCGTGCCTCCTCGACGAACCGGACGACCACTCCAGGTTCGTGCTCGAGCGGATCGAGATCGTCGTAGTTCGAGATCCGGGGCAGACGTACGACAGCGATCTCGATCTCGTCGCGGCCGGCGCGGCCACGTCGGCCGCGATGGTCGAGTGAGACCGAGTCCTCGTCGGCGATGCGTAACCCACGAACGAACGGAAGGACGCCGAGCACCGGGATGCCAGTGCGTTCTTTGAGGAAGTCCAGCCCCGGCGTCAGGAGAGAGCGGTCGCCACGGAATTTGTTGATGAGAAAACCCGCGACCAACGCGCGCTCGTCGGGCTCCAGCAGCTCGAGCGTTCCGACCAGCGAAGCGAAGACGCCACCCTTGTCGATGTCGCCGACCAGCAGGACCCGAGCATCCGCGGCCTTGGCAACGAACATGTTCACGATCTCGTGCGACTTGAGATTCACCTCCGCCGGACTGCCGGCGCCCTCGATCACGACGATGTCCGCCCGGCGACGGAGGCGCTCCAGGCAGCCGGCGATGACGGACCGGAGCTCGGGCTTCTTCCCGTGGTATTCGGAGAAGCTCATCGAGCCCACCGCTCGGCCGAGCAGCACGACCTGGGAGCGCGTGTCCCCTTCGGGCTTGAGCAGGATGGGGTTCATGTCGACGTGCGGCTCGACTCCGGCAGCCTCGGCTTGGACCGCCTGCGCGCGCGAGATCTCGCCGCCTTCAGGCGTGACGAAAGCGTTGAGCGCCATATTCTGAGACTTGAACGGCAGGACGCGCAGGCCGTCCTGTCGGAAGAGGCGGCAGAGCCCTGCGGCGATTAGGCTCTTGCCGACCGAGGACGCGGTCCCTTGCACCATGAGGGCGGGCGCTAGCACGCAATCTCCTCGCGAAGCGCGGCGACGAGCCGGGCGCGGTCCGGCGCGGGACGCGCGGCGAGCCGGATGTGGCCTGGAAGACCGAACGAGGTGCAGTCGCGGACGAGCAGCCCGCGTCTCAAGAGGCGGCGGCGCAGCCCGGGCGGATCGGAGACCGGCACGATGAAAAACGTGGTCTCGCTCGGGAGGGGGAACAGGCCGAGGCGGCGGAGCGCATCAGCCAAACTGTCGCGATCGGCGAGGAGGCGCGCTCGGGACGACGCGACGAACGCATCTTCGGCCAACGCGGCCAGCCCCGCGGCCTGGGCGGCCGCACTTACCGCCCACGGCGGCCGTCCGGCCTCGAGCCGGGCGGCCATCGCGGGCGCCGCGACGAGGTAGCCGAGACGGAGCCCGGGGATGGCGTGGTCCTTGGTCATCGACCGCACGCAGACGACGGAGGGGGGCAGTGCGACAGCTAACTCCGTATGCCGGGCGGACAGCCCGAGGAATGCCTGATCGAGCACGACGGTGACGCCGGGAAGGGCGGATGCCAGCGCGGCGACATCCGCCACCGGGACGTGGACACCGGTGGGGTTGTTGGGCGCGCAGAGGTAGATGAAGCGCGCGTCGGCAGCGCGGGCGGCGTTCGAGACCGCCCCCAGATCGACCGCGAACGCCCGCGCGGCGTCGGACCGCCATTCGTGCACTTCCCCGCCCGCGGCCTGCACCGCGGCCGGGAACTCTGCAAAGGTCGGCCCCACCACCAGGGCGCGTTCGCCAGGACGAACCAGCACGCGCGCCAGCGTCCAGAACAAATCGGTGGCGCCGCTGCCGACGACGATCCGATCCGGAGGCACGTCGAGCTGCCGCGCGATCGCGAGACGAAGGGGCCATGCGGTGGGATCCGGGTACCGGTCGAACGCCGCGGTACGCGCGGCTTCGGCGACGGCGGGCGCGGGCCCGTAGGGATTAACGTTGACCGAGAAGTCGACGACTTCGGTGGGATCGAGGTCTAGCGCGGAGAGCTCTTCTCCGAGGAGGCCGCCATGGACTCGAAGCGCCATTCGGAGATCAGAGGACATCGCGACCTCCAAGCAGCACAGCGACGAGGACGACGTGCAGAGCGCCTGCCACCCTCACCACCCGCCAGGCCTCGGCGATCGTGCCGGCGGCGAGCGGTTCAATCGGTTCGCCGAGCGCGTAGTGACCGGTTTTGGCGAGTTGAACGCGAAGGAGGCCTGCCATGGCCGACATGGGGCGGCCGGCGTTGGGGCTCTCGGTGCTGCGCGCGTCACGGCGCCAGGTAGCAAGACCTCGGGTGATGTCCTTCCCGAGGAGCGCGCCGGCCAGGAGGAGAAGCGCCGCCGTCAGCCGCGCGGGAACGAGGTTGGCGAGATCGTCGAGTCGCGCTGACGCCTTGCCCAGATGCTCGTAGTGGCCTCGATAGCCAACGATCGCGTCGAGGGTATTGATGGCGCGGTACGCGACCGCGCCGGGAACGCCGAAGACAACGAAAAACAGGAGTGGCGCGACGAAGCTGTCGGACGCGTTCTCCGCGACGGATTCGACCGCACCCGCGACCAGCTCGCCCTCACCTAGTGCGGACGGGTCTCGGCTGCAAAGACTTCGCAGTCCGCCACGTGCTGCGAGGAGATCGCCTCGCGCGAGAGCCGCGCTGACCCCGCGTGCCGCCTGTCCCAACCCCGCGAAGGCGAAGCTGGCCTTGAGGAGGTACACCTCAACTAGGAAGGCCGCCGCGGGCCAGCGCCTCAGGAACAGCAGCCATGCCAGAGAGCCGAGAGCAAAGGCGCCAGGAACGACCAGTGCCATGACTGCGCCGAAGGCGAACTGGGCGACGGGGCGAGCCGCGCGCGGCGCCCGCCGCTCGAGCGCCCGCACGACACGGCCCATCCAGACCACCGGGTGCAGCGCGCGCGGGTACTCGCCGACGAGGACATCGACAGTGATCGCGGCGCCTAGGACGGCGAGTGCTTGGAGAGCAGGACCGGACATGGCTATGCGCCCGAGTCGCTGACGCCCGCCGAGTCGAATGTGGCCATCTCGGCGAGAATCTTCAACGCGGCGTCGACCAGCCCCATGGCCAGCGCGGCGCCCGTTCCCTCGCCGAGGCGGCAGTCGAGATCGAGCAGCGGCCGTGCAGCGAGCGCCTGCAACACGATGCGATGGCCGACTTCGACCGATCGGTGGGAAGGGATAAGGTAGCCGTTCACGCGCGGGCAGAGCCTGACCGCGACCAGAGCGGCGACGCTCGCCGGAAAGCCATCCATCACCACCGGCACGCGGTTCGCGGCGGCCCCGAGCGCCACGCCGGCGAGGCCGGCGATCTCGAGCCCGCCGAGCACGGCCAGCGTCCCCAACGGATCGTTCGGATCGGGACGGTTCGCTTCGAATCCGCGGCGAATGGAATCGATCTTTCGCTGCAGCCCCGCGTCGTCGATGCCGGTTCCGCGGCCAGTGACCTCTTCGGGCGGAAGGCCGGTGAAGGCTGCGGTTAGCGCGCTCGCCGCCGTGGTGTTGCCGATTCCCATGTCGCCGAGACCGATGAGGGTCACGCCCGCTTGGGCCAACTCGCCGGCATTCGCGATCCCAGCCTCGAGCGCAGCGACCGCCTCCTCCCTGGTCATCGCAGGGCCGCCTGACAGGCTCCGTGTTCCTGGCGCGATCCTTACGCTGCGAATGCCCTCCAGGCCGGGGAGCGCCACGCGCACGCCCATGTCGACCACGACGACGCGCGCGCCAGCGTGCCGCGCGAGCACGTTGATGGCAGCGCCTCCACGGGCGAAATTGAGCAGCATCTGGGCGGTCACCTCGGCTGGGTAAGCGCTCACGCTCTCGTCAGCGACGCCGTGGTCGGCGGCCATGACGACGATCGCCTTTTCACCAACCGATGGCGTGGAGGTTCTGCGGACCGCCGCAACCTGACAGGCCAGATCCTCCAGACGCCCGAGGCTTCGTCGTGGCTTCGTCTTCCGGTCGAGAACCACTTGCACAGCCCGCGCCGCATCCGCATCGATCTCCTCGATAGCGGCGATGGTCTGCTCGACCTTCATCATGATTCCTCCAAGCTGACCGCGGTTACGGGATCCGGGCGCAAGCGAAGCACCATGCCCAACACAGCCAGGTAGACCTCGGCGGCGCGCGCCGCGGCGCGCTGGTGGATGCGGCCGGCTATGTCGCGGAATGCGCGGCCGAGCGACGTCTCCGGCACCAGGCCCAGGCCGACCTCGTTGGTGACGAGGATGACCGGACAGGGGCGTTCCGCGGCGGCGGCGAGCAGTTCCTCGGCGCGGGTGAGAATGGCCGCCTCGGACTCTCCGCGCACGAGAAGGTTCGACAACCAGAGCGTGAGGCAATCGACCACGACGCAGTCGGCGGGTGTCGGGCGGCGGAGCACGCCGGTGACGTCGATCGGCTCCTCGATCGTGACGAAACCGTCACCGCGCTCCTCTCGATGTCGAGCAATGCGTGCGCGCATCTCGCCGTCGCCGGGCTCCGCAGTCGCAACGAACATGCGGCCGTGACCCAGCCGCCGGGCGAGCCCGAGCGCAAAGGCGCTCTTGCCCGAGCGGGCGCCGCCGCCAATGAGGATGATGCTCACCGCGACACCGCCTGCCTGCCTTGAACCTGCTCCGATAGCCAGAGCGCCGCCCCCCGCGTGATTGCCTCGCATACCGCGGCACCCACCAGGTGCCCGATCGCGGTGTGTTTGCCCGCGTAAATCGCCCCGCGGCGCGCTTCGGGTGCCGCGATCACCAAGCAGTCGGTGCCGGTCCCGGTCGCGGGCACTCCCGTCATCCCGCTCCGGACGCCGGAGGCCAGCACCGCGGCCGTGCGTGCCTCGGAGGCCAGCGCCAGCGCCTCGACCAACGCTTCCTCCGATAGCGGGGCCGAGAGGTGACAGACGAGGTTGATCGTACCGATGCGGCCGGCGCTGCCGGGTGGATCGCCAGCGGCGAGCGCATTGCCGAGACCGACCGTTGCAACGCAGCGAGCCGAGAGAACACCGAAGTGGCGCGTGACATCGACGGCGGTGTCCAGCCGCCGGGCGGTCAGGAGCCCCACGCCGTCGGTGTAGCCAGCCGAGGTCATCTCGGCGCGCAGGAAGCGCCGCACGTCCACCGGCGGGCGCAGCTCTCGCTCGCCCACACGCCGCCAGACGACGCGGCGGGCGCGTGCACGGCCACCGCCGACGACGGCCCAGGAGAGGACCGACTGCGGCTCCGGCCACTCGACCGCGAGCCACCGTTCGTCGACAACGGGCGACAGCGCGCCGTGTGCCGCATCGACGGTCGCCAGTTCCGTCATCGAGATCCTTCTCGCGCCGCGCAGCGGGCCACGAATCCCTCGGCGACGAGCGGATTCGAGGCCCAGTGCGCATGCACGTAGCTGCCCAGGACCGAGCCTGCGCGATAGCCCTCGCGCTGGACATCGCCGCCGCGGCGCCGTCGGACCGTGTACGCTCCGGCCGCGGCGTCCGCTCCCTCGAGGCGAGAGTAGCGGAACTGGTGGCCGCGGAAACGCAGGCCCGCGGGGCCGAGCGGTGAGGCCATCTGCGTCTCGACCTCCACGTAGCCGAGAGCCTCGAGGCGCTCCGACATCACCGCCGTGCCGGGGACGATCCCCACCATCGCGTGCGAGCGGCCCTCGAGGTCCTGGATCGCATTCGCCAGGTACATCAGCCCGCCACATTCGGCGTAGATCGGCTTGCCGGCTGCTGCGAACCCGGCAACGGCCTCGCGCATCGAACGGTTCGCCGCCAGCGCCGCGGCGTGGGCCTCGGGATAGCCGCCGCCGAGGTAGAGGCCGTCGACGTCGGGCAACTTCGCGTCGCCGACCGGAGAGAACGGAACCAGCTGGGCGCCGAGCGCCTGCAACCGCCGGAGGTTGTCCTCGTAGTAGAAGTGAAACGCGTCGTCGAGCGCGTAGCCGATGCGACACCGCGGCGGCGCCGCGCTCACGGAGCCGGGTGCATCAACGGTCGGGACCGGCGGGGCTCCCCGCGCGAGCGCGAGTAGCGTGTCGAGGTTAATCGCCTCTGCCACCAGCCCGCCCCACGCGTCGAAGACGCTCTCGGGCACGGCGGCGCGATCGGCGGTGCGAAGGCCGAGGTGGCGCTCCGGGAAGACCAGGGCCGACTCGCGCGCGAGCCCGCCCACGAGCTGCGGACCGGCCGCCGATGCGCGCAGCGCCTTGGCGAGCAGCTCGACGTGACCGCGGCTGCCGGCGCGGTTGGCGATGACGCCGGCGACGCGAAGCTCGGGATCGAATGAATCGAAGCCGCTGGCGAGGGCCGCGATGCTGCGCGCCATGCCGGACGCGTCGACGACGAGCAGCACCGGCGCCGCCAGCCACTTTGCCATCTCGGCCGTCGAACCCTCCTCGCCCGTCGGCGACGCCCCGTCGAAGAGGCCCATCACGCCCTCGATGACGGCCACGTCCGCGCCGGCGGAAGCGCGGGTGAACGTCGCGAGCGCGGCCTCGCGGCCCATCATCCAACCGTCGAGGTTGTGGCTCACGCGCCCGGCGGCGCGCTGGTGGTAGGTCGGATCGAGGTAGTCGGGCCCGCACTTGAAGACCGCAACCGCGAGGCCGCGCGCGCGCAGGGCGCGGCACAGCCCGACCGTCACCGTCGTCTTGCCGACGCCGCTGCTCGGCCCCGCGATGACCACGCGCGGGATGTCGACGGTGGATGCCATCAGTAGTCGATCCCCAACAAGGCCTTCCGGCCCTCCGTGAAGGGGTGCCTGACCGCCTGCATGTCGGTGATCAGATCCGCGACGGCCAGCAGCGCCTCGGGCGCGTTGCGGCCGGTCACGACGACGCTCACGTGCGCCGGCCGCCCCTTCAGCGTCGCGACGACCTCCTCCATGGGAACGAAGCCGTAGTTCAAGACATACGTGAGCTCGTCGAGCACGACCACCGGATGCGCGCCCGCCTGGATCAGCTCCCGAGCCTTCGCCCAGGCCGCGGCGGCTGCCGCCTTGTCGCGCGAGAGATCGTCGCTCTCCCAGGTGAAGCCCCGCCCCATTACGAGGAAGGTCAGGCCTTTCAGCTTCTCGGCGAAGAGCCGCTCGCCGGTCTTCCACTTGCCCTTGATGAACTGCACAACGGCGACGGCCATGCCGCGTCCGAGCGCCCGGAACACGAGACCGAGCGCCGCCGTGGTCTTGCCCTTGCCGTTGCCGGTGTAGACGAGGAGCAAGCCCTTCGGCGTGTCCGTCGGCGGGGCGGCGCCCGTGGTCATTGCGCGCTCCCGGTCTCGACCGTCGTTCGCGGCAGAGATTTCGTCGGCCTGATTGGCTCCCGCGCGGACGGGGCCAGCCGCTCGATCACGGCGGCCAGCATCGAGGGCACGGTGTCTCGCCGGCACCGCGACACGCTGACCGCGCCCGAGGCCCGCGCCGCCTCCTCCGTTTTGCGGCCCATGGCGATCATGGGGACCGCTCGCAGCGCCACGCCCTCCTCCTCAGAGAGCAACGCGGTCGCGGCGCTCGAGCTCGGGAGCACGACCAGGTCGAAGCGCGAGTCAGGCGCGAGGTCGAACGTGCGCACGAGCCGATAGGCAGGGGCGACCTCGACAGCAGCACCGACGGTGAAGAGATCCTCGACCAGCGACGGTCGCCCGTCCTCCGACGTGATGAGCAGGTTCGGCCCGAGCCGCAGGCGCGCAACGTGGCGGGCCAGCTCGTCGGCGCACGCCCCTTCCGTGCTCACGCTGGGCTCGACGCCGGCTCGTCTCAGGGCCGCGGCTGCGCCGGTGCCAATCGCGACGACAACAGCTTCGTCCAGCAATGCGGCGACTTCGGGACGTTGCCGGGCGTGCTCCAGCGTTCGCTCGACGGCGGTCTCGCACGCGAAGAGCACGGCGCCGCAGGCGCCGATCCTTGCGAGCGCGGAGTCTAGCGTTTCCAAATCGGTCGGAGGAGCCACCTCGACCTGGGGCGCCTCCGTCACGTCGGCGCCGAGATGGCGCAGCTCCTTGGCGATCTGGGAAGCGCCCGGACGCGCCCGCGCGACGAGAACCCGGCGACCCGAGAGCGGCCGGCGCTCCCGCCAAGCGATCCGGTCACGGAACCTCACGACCTCGCCCACGATGACCAGCGCGGGGCCGCCGCGCTGGTGGCCTTCGATCCGCATCGCTAGATCGGCGAGCGTACCGAGGACGACGCGTTGATCGGGTTGGGTCGCGTTCTCGATGTAGGCCGCCGGTGTCGCCGGCGAACGGCCCTCCTCGATGAGGCGCTGAAGGCGCTCGGCCAGGTTGTGGCCGCTCATGTAAAGGACTAGCGTTCCCGCATCATGGTCCGGTCGCTCGGTGTGGCCGGTCATGAACGTCACGCTGGCCGAGCACCGGCGATCGGTCAGCGGAATCCCCGCCGAGGAGGCCGCGCCGAGCGCCGCCGAGATGCCGGGCACGATCTCGAAGGGAACTCCCGCCTCGGCGAGCTCCTCCGCCTCTTCGGCGCCCCGCCCGAAGATCATGGGATCGCCGCCTTTGAGCCGGACGACCCGGCGCCCCGCCCGCGCCCGGGCGAGGACCTCGGGATGAAGGCGATGCTCCGTCCGCCCTTGGCCGCGCCGTCGGCCCACGCGCAGGAGCTCCGCGGTGGGGCGCGCGAGCGCGAGGATGGCGTTCGAGACCAGCTCGTCGTGGGCCACGACCTCTGCGGCGCGCAGCAATTCGAGCGCGCGCACCGTCAGCAGGCCCGGATCGCCGGGCCCCGCGCCGACCAGATACACGATGCCGCGGCTCATGAGGCCGCTCCACCGGTGAAGGGCTTCTTGGCCTTACGATAGCGGTGGCTGAACTCCGGATCGTAGAGCCGCGAGTTGGCGAAGTGCTTCTCCGTCAAGATCCGGCCCACAATGATCATTGACTGCGTCTTGATCCCGGCCTCCTTCGTCTTGCGGCGGATGTCGGCCAACGTGCCGGACACCACCTTCTGATCCGGGCAGGTCGCCTTGTGAACCACCGCGACCGGACAGTCAGCGCCGTAGGCGGGGATGAGCGCCCGCGTGACCTCGTCCAGCAGCGTGATGCTCAGGAACAGCGCCAGGGTCGCGCCGTGGCGCGCGAGGTCGGCGAGCTTCTCGCCGTCGGGCATCGGGGTCCGCCCCTCGGCGCGCGTCAGGATGACCGTCTGCGAGAGCTCGGGCAGGGTCAGCTCCTTCCCGAGGACCGCGGCGGCGGCCGTGAACGACGAGACACCCGGAACGATCTCCCACGCGATCCCGAGCTCGTCGAAGCGGCGCATCTGCTCGGCGGTCGACCCGAAGATCACCGGATCTCCGGTGTGAACGCGGGCGACGTCCTGCCCGGCGTCGCGCGCCTCGAGGACCACGGCGACGATCTCTTCCAGCGTCATGCCCGACGAGTCGATGACCTTGGCGTCGGGGCGTGCGCGGGCCAGGACCTCGCGCGGAACCAGCGAGCCTGTATAGAGGACCACCGGGCAGGCGGCGATGAGCTCGGCGCCGCGGATCGTGAGCAGCCCCGGATCGCCCGGCCCGGCGCCGATGATGAAGACGCGCATCACACGCACTTCAGGACCGCCTCACGGACGATCCCCCACACGGGAGCCGGCAACTCGCAGAGCCAGCGCGCATCGACGATCGCCTCGGCGGTCGGGCCGTCCCCTTCGGCGTTCTCGCCGGTCACGAGCCGCCAGAGGCGATCGCTCACCGAGGCGTTCCGTTCGATGAGGAAGCGCGCTGCCAGCAGGCCGGCCAGCTCCTCACCTTCGAGCGCGACCTCGAGCCACGGGCCGCCGACGGCCAGCGGGCCCGCCCGGCCGAGACGGACATACGGCCGCGCGAGCGCGTCGAGCTCGTCGGGCGGCTCGAAGCCCGCGGCCTGCCAATCGCACGGGCGCTTGGTGTTGCCGACGAGAAAATACGCGCCGCCTGTCTCGACCACGATCGCGCCCGCAAGCCGCCCCACCCTCGCCATGACTATGCCTCCTCCTCGCGCGTCGCGGTGGCGAGCACCCCGGGAACGACCAGCGAGCGGCCCGGCACCTGCCCGGCGACCGCCTCGCCGTCCCAGGTGTACTTGTTCGTGTAGCCGCGCGGCGTGACCATGTACCCCTCGAAGACGAACGTGTTGGACGACCCAATCAGCACGGTGGTCAGCATCCCGATCTCGAAGTCGAGGAAGTGATCGAGATCCGAGAGATCGACCTGCTGCAGCTTTCGGTAGGCGCTCTTGACGAGCGCCACGGGCGTCGCGGGGTCGCGGTAGCGTCGAATGATCTGCTGCGCCTCCACGATCTGTCGCTGGCGCCGGCCGCTGGCGGGATTGTAGAGACCGATGACGAAGTCCGACGACGCGGCGGCCTCGATGCGCCGCGCGATCACGGGCCACGGCGTCAGCAGGTCCGACAGCGACACCGCGCAGAAGTCGTGCCCCAGCGGCGCGCCGACGAGCGAGCCAGTCGAGTTGAGCGCGGTGATACCGGGGAGCAGGCGCAGCTCGGGCGACTCACCGCGCTTCCATCCGATCTCGCGCAGCACCTGGAAGACGAGGCTGGCCATTCCGTATACGCCCGCGTCCCCGGACGAGATGATGGCGACGTTATCGCCGGCCCGCGCCCGCTCGACGGCGGCCCGCGCGCGGCCGATCTCCTCGGTCATGCCCGTCTTCACGACCTCCTTGCCTGCGATCAAGTGGCGGACGAGGCGAATGTATGTCGTGTAGCCGACGACCAGCTCGGCCTCGGCGATGGCGGCGAGCGCGGCCGGCGTGGTGTGGGCGTCGGCGCCAGGCCCAATTCCGACGACGGAGAGCACACCCTTCTTGCCGCTGGCGACGTCATCCATTGGTGGCCTCCTTTCGGGGTGGAAACGGAACGCGAGCCACGGCGAGGGTCATCGATCGTCCGGCGCCCGGCTCCGTGTACGTCTGCTTGGGAACGAGGAGCCTCTCGGCGCCGGCGGCCAGCAGCGCGGCGGGCTCGGAGACGCCTCGTGTTCCGACGTGTCGCTTGACCGTCTCGGACGGGTTCTCGATGCCCGGCACGCCGTCGAGCTCCGACGCGGCGAAGAAACGCAGCGGCCAGCCACGCCGCTCGGCGAGCTCGAGGAGCGCTCGCTCTTCGCTCTTCTTGTCGATGCTGGCCACGGCCTTCACGGATTTCGGCGACAAGCCGCTCTTCGCAAGGAGGTTGGCGACGCCGCGCTCCACCAGGTCGGGCGGCGTGTCCCGGTCGCAGCCGATGCCGAGGACCAGCGTCTTCGGCCGGTAGACGACGGCGTTCTCGACGACCTGCGGATGACTCGGCGCGAGCTCGCGGTCGGTCGCGACGAGCAGGATCTCGAACGCAGCCGGATCGACCCCCGCGAGCGATGTGACGTAGCGGACACCCTCGGGCAGCGGTTTCTCCTCGGGCCAGAAGCTCGGCTCGCCCGCCTCCTGCACGAACAACACAGGCGCGGCGTTGACGACGGCGGCACAGCCGCGCGTGACGTTCCGATCCGGATCGTCGAGCGTCCAGCCGAGATCGCGCCCAAGGATGTCGACGGTGAGCGTCCCGATCGCGTCCGAGGCGGTGGTGACCACGGACTGGTTCTCGAGGATGCCCGCGACGCGCTCCGTGAAGACGTTGCCGCGACCGACGTGTCCGGACAGCACGCAGATGGTGAAGCGGCTGGCGTCGTCGATGCAGAGCACCGCGGGGTCGACCTTCTTGTTCTGTAGCAGGGGCGCGACCATGCGGACGACGGCGCCCACGCTGATGACAAAGATGTGGCAGTCGTAGGCTAGGAACGTGTCGCGGAGAAGCGGACCCATCGGCAGTGGCAAGGGCTTCGCATCGGGCGCGAGGCTCCGGAGCTTCTCCGACACGTAGAGATCCGCCTCGGGCAGGGCCCGGGCGAGCCGGCGCGCGATCGCGACGCCGTGCTTGGTGATCGCGTACACGACGAAGGGGCGTCGCGCGCTCATGCCCCGACCCTCGTCCGCGCGCCCCGCTCGACCTCGGCGACGTCACCTGCCAACACGCCGCTCCGGTCCTTGCGCGCGACGACGACCATGGCAAAGCAATCGCCGTACTCGGCGGCCACCTTGCGTACGTCTCGCTCCACGCGCTCGTCCTCCATCGTGGCGCGCGAGGCGTACACCGCCCTTTCCGTGAGGCCGGTCCGCTCGAGCGCAGCGAGCACGTTCGGCATCTCGCGTCCGATCTTCATGATGATCGTCGTGTCGAAGTCCTCCAGCACCTTGACGAGGTCGGCGACGCCATAGTTGGCGGGCACGATGGCGACGCGCTCCTGTCCATCGGCCAGGGGAATCCCGATGCGATTCGGTACGGCGGTCAGTGACGTCACGCCCGGCACGACCTCGATCCGGACGCCCGGCCAGCGAAGGGGGGCCTCGCGCAGCAAGTAGATGAACGTGCTGAAGACGAACGGATCGCCTTCGGTGACGAAGGCAACGTCGAGCCCCTGCTCCAGGCGCTCGCCGATCTTCGCGAAGGCTGTGTCCCAGGCGGGCCGCAGCCGCGCCAGGTCCTTGTTCATGGGGAACGTCAGGAAGAGACGCTCCTGGCCGGGCACCTCGCCGACCGCCGGGTTGACGATGTTCCACGCCATCGAGGCGCCGTGATCGTTCGATCTCGGCAGCGCCAGAACGCGAGCCGCCTTGAGCACGCTAACCGCGCGCAGCGTGAGCAGATCGGTCGCGCCGGGGCCCGCGCCCACACCATAGAGAGTCCCCAGGCTCATGCCTCGCCTCCGGGCTTCGTGACCGCGAAGATCTGGATCGGGTTCAAGGCCTCGTAGCGCAGGTACCGAGCCAGCGGCTCGCCGCGCGACACCTGCAGCAACGTCACCTCGGGCACGAGCTCGCGACGGCGGAAGGCCTGATAGGCCTCGCCCGCGTTCTCGAGCGTGATGGCGTTCGCGACGAGGCGCCCACCGGGCTTGAGACGGGCCAGGGCGACGTCGATGATCTCTTCCATGCTCCCCTTGCTGCCTCCGATGAAGACGGCGTCCGGCGCGTCCAAGTCCGCCAGGACCTCGGGCGCCCGACCCTCGACGACCTCGACGTTGTCCACGGCGTGCGTCCTGAGGTTGTCGCGGCAGATCTCGGCACCTTCTGGATCGACCTCCACGGCGTAGACCCGGCCCTCGGGCGCCAGGAGCGCGGCCTCGATCGCCACCGAGCCCGACCCCGCGCCAATGTCCCAGACGACGCTGTCGGGACGGATCGCCAACGTCGCGAGGGACAAGAGGCGCACCTCGCGCTTGGTGATGAGGCCCTTCTTGGGCATGCGCTTGGCGAACGCGTCCTCGTGCAGGAAGGGGATCGCCGGTGGCGGACGCCAGGCGGCGCCTTCGCGTAGCAGCAAGAGGACATTGAGCTGTCCGATGTCGGTTGCCGCCGCGAGGTCCGCGATCTCGAAGCGGCGGACGCGCTCGCCAGGCCCGGCCAGGTTCTCGCAGACCCACGCCATCCACTCCGTCTCGCCGTGCGCGACCATGTGCGCCGCCAAACGCGGCGGCGAATTATCATCGTCGGTGAAGAGCGCGACCTTCGCGTGGTGCTTGAGCCGCGTGAGGAAGCCCCGCCGAGGCCGACCGTGCAGCGAGATGAATGTGGCGTCGTCCCACTTCATCCCCGCCCGCGCGAACGCCCATTGTGCGGAGCTGGGCTGAGGGATGATCTCGACGTGCTCGGCGCCGACCTTCTTGATGACGAGGCTCCCGATGCCGAAGAACATCGGATCACCGGACGCCAGGACACAGACGTGGCTCTCGGCCGCGACGGCGGCGACCCGATCCAGCGCGGCTCCGATCGCGTCCTTGAGCACGATGCGCTCACCGCCGAACTGGGGGAAGAAGGCCAGCTGGCGCTCGCCGCCGACCAGCCACCCGGCGCGGGCCACCGCGTCCATGGCCCGGCTCGTGAGGCCGGCGCACCCGTCGTCGCCGATGCCGATCACCGTGACGGCCCGCCCGCCGGTCACGACGCCGCCTCAGCGGAGAGCAGCAGCAGCGCGTGGATGATGGCGACGGCGATCGGGCTGCCTCCCTTGCGGCCGCGCGACACGATGTGCGCTGTGGGCAACGTCAAGGCGGCCTGCTTGGATTCCGCCGCCGAGACGAAGCCAACCGGCACGCCGATGACCAGCGCTGGCTTCGCCGCCTCCTCGCGGACCAGGCGCGCGAGCTCGAGCAGGGCCGTGGGCGCGTTGCCGATAGCGACGACCGCGCCGTCGAGCCGGCCGAGGCGGTGCGCCTTGCGCATGGCCTCGATGGCCCGCGTCGAGTTGCGCGCCTTCGCCTGGGCGATGACGTCGTCGTCGGAGATGTAAGACGCGATCGAGCAACCGTAGGACGAGAGGCGCTGCTCGTTGAGTCCGGCGCTGATCATCTTGACGTCCACGATGACCGGGCAGCCGCCGCGCAGGGCGGCGATGCCCGCCTCGACGGCGCCGGGGCTGAACCGCATCAACGCCTTGAACTCGAAATCCGCCGTCGCGTGAATGACCCGACGCACGACCTGCCACTCCGCCGCGCCGAACTCGTGAGGTCCCGCCTCGGCATCGATGATGGCGAAGCTCCCATCCTCGATGCTGCGGCCCAGCGCCGTCATCTGACGCATGTCGCTCATGACGTCTTCCCTTCCCTACCCGGCGTCTGCGGATAGCGGCCGAGCAACGCGCCGGAGAAATCGACCAGCTCCGCCTCGACGCGCAGCGGACCGCCCGCGTGACGCTGGCCGTGCTCGACGACCCTCCGGCAGATCAGCGACGCAATGCCGGTGAGGCCCTCGCGCGCGCACAGCTCCAGCACGTGCCGCGCCGTATTCGCGCCGCGGATCTCCTCGAGGACTTCCGGGCGCGCCCCGATCTCGCCGGCGAGCGTGGCGAGCAGCTCCATGCTCACCTCCGATCCGGCGGCGTGCGTCTGCATCTTCCCGTTCGCCATCTTCGACAGCTTCCCGATCATCCCGACGATCAGGACGCGCTCGATGGCCCGCCGCGCGCAGTGCTTGAGCGTCGCGCCCACGAAGTCGCCCATCTGGATGAACGCCTCCTCGGGGATCCCCGGGTGCAGCTTCATCGCGTACGCCTCCGACTTGCCGCCCGTCGTCACCACCAGCGTCCGGTGCCCGCGCTCCCGGGCGACGTCGATGCCCTGGATGATGCTGGCCTTGAAGGCCGCGGTCGAGTACGGCCGCACGATCCCCGTCGTGCCGAGGATCGAGATCCCGCCGATGAGGCCTAGCCGGGCGTTGAGCGTCTCCTTCGCCATCTCCTCGCCACCCGGCACCGTCAAGGTCACGATGGCGCCGTGCGCGCCGCCGGCCGCCAGCTCCTCCTCGACCATCTCCGTGATGTTCCTGCGTGGGATCGCCGTGATGGAGGGGGTGCCGACGACCAGCCCGAGGCCCGGCTTCGTCACCGTGGCGACGCCCTCGCCCCCACGGAGCTCGACGCCCGCGCACGCCGACAGCTCGACCGTCGCGGTCATCTCGGCTCCGTGCGTGCAGTCGGGGTCGTCGCCGGCGTCCTTGACGACGCTACAGGTGGCCCGGGGCGGCACGAGCTCCGCCCGTTTGAGCGGGAAGGTGACGCGCATCCTGTTCGGCAGCGTGGTCTCGATCTCCGAGAGCACCACGCCTCGGACGAGCGTCCGCGTCGCGGCCTTGGCCGCGGCCGCAGCGCAGGCACCGGTCGTGAAACCGGTGCGCATGCGCTTCCTTTCCTCAGGGCTGGGATTCTTTTCCATCCCGGGCCTGACCTTCACCCCGTGTCGTCGCCATCACGGTCGTCTTTTTGGGCATGTTGAAGAACGACTCGACGCTGTCGCGCGTCGCGGGCACGCCCAGCGCGCACAGGTCGTCGATCAACGGATAGTTCACCGCGCCGTCTCCCGCGATGAACGCCTGCCGCAGAGGCGCCCGGCCATGAACCTCATTCAGAAGCTGGCGGCATGAGGCGACACGCTCCGGGTGGCCCACGGGCGGCAGCGTGCCAATCCGAATGCTACCGAGGTCGGGCGGCAGCCGCGACACGACGAAGCCCTGAGGCAAGAAGTAGTCAGGGCGGGTCCTCAGCCAGACGAACGTGCAGGGCGCCCGCAGCGCAGCGAAGGGCGCACCCCGGACCAGCCCGATCGCCGCCGTGACGCCCGTGTCGGTCGCCAGCACGAGGGACGGTCCCGAGAGGTCGTCGGCGGGCCGCATCTTGCCCCACGGTCCGCTGAAGCGAAGCTCGGCTCCTGGCGCGAGCCCGTGAACGAAGCCCGAGCCGGGACCGGGCGGTAGGTTCATCACGGCCAGCTCGAAGCGCTGCTGATCGTCATCCGCGCTCAGGATCGAATAGGCCCGCTTCACCAGCTTTCCCGAGGGCAGCACGATGCCGCTGTCGACGATGACGTATTGACCGCCCACGAACCCGAGCGGCCCGTCCAGCATCTCGAGCGTGAGGTGGCGCGTATCCGGCGCCTTTGACTCGGACGAGACGACTCGTGCTGCGCGTGGGATCGCCATATCAGCTCGCCGGGTAGAGCTCGTGGACGAAGTCGTGCATCTCGTCGAGGTCTCGATAGAAGCGCGACAAGGCGTCGACCTGGTTGCCGAGATCGAGCTCGACCTTCTTGGTCAGCACCATCAGCGTTCGGTAGTACGGAAGCTTCGGGTCATCGGGCGCTGTCCCGCCCGGGTTGCGACCCGGCCGTTCCCAGCTCAGCGAGCTCGTGCTGCCGCTCGGCCTCGTCGTTGCGACCGAGGACGCGCATCAGCCCCAACCGGAGCGCTGCTATTTCATGACAGGCCATCTTCCCTCCATCTTCACTGCATGATGTTGTCGACGAGCCGCGCGACGAGGCGGTCGCCGAGCAGGTGCTCGCGAACGAGTTCCGCGGCGTCGCCTTCGCTCACCTGCCGGTACCAGATGCCGTCCGGATAGACGGCCAGCGTCGGACCCTCTCCGCAGCGCCCCATGCACGACGTGCGCGTGACGCGGATGTCCGCCTGCCTCCCCGCCTCTTTCACGAGCCGGCGCAACGCCTCGATGAGAGGGATGCTCCCGCCGGCGGCGCAATCGACGTTGCCGCAAACCAGGACGTGCTTCGCGAGCGGGCGATGGGCGTGCCGGTGCGGCGCCGCCTGCCCGTGCGTCCAGGAGTGTCGCAAGCTCCACAGCAGCGCCTGTCTGCCCCCGACGTTCTTGACGACGCCAGAGACCGGCGCACGGTACTGGCAGGTGTCGCACGGAAGCGGCGCGCGACCGCCGAGCGTCTCGTCCAACCGGGCACCGATCACTTCGATGAGGCGCGGGTCCGGCCCGAGGTGCCGCGCGAGTAACGTCCGAATCCAGGGATAACGCCCCGCGAACTCGTCCACATCGGCGGCGAGCTTCTTCGTGAGGCGGCCGTCGAAGAGGAAGTACGGGAGCACGAGCAACCGGGCCGGCCGCGAGCGCGCGACCATCTCCAGGGCCTCGGCCACGAGCGGCGTCGTGATGCCGATGAAGCAAGGAAGGACCCCGGCAAAGCCGCGTCCCTCCGACACGAGACGGGACAGCTTGTAGAACTCCGCGTTGGCGTCGGGGTCGCTCGAGCCCCTGCCCACGATCACGACGATTGCTTTCGCGGCGCTCTCGGCGTCCACCGGAGCAACCTCGGCGAGGCGATCGAACGCGAGCTCGAGCATGACCGTGTGAAGGCCGAGCGGCCCCGTCGAGATGAAGTCGACGCCGGGAAAGGCGACGCGCGCCCGTTCGAGCGCGATGGGGATGTCGTTCTTGGCGTGACCGACCAGAAACAGAAAAAGCGGGACCACGACGACGCGGTCGTGACTCGCCGCCAGGTCCGCGAGCACCTCGTCGACGAGCGGCCGCGCCAGCTCGACGTACGCCTGCGCCACGGTCCAGGGACGCTCGCGCTCGGTGACGGCGGCGCGATAGCGCTCGACGAGCACGGTCATCTCGGCGTTCGCTCGCTCGTCTCGGCTCCCATGCCCGACCAGCAAGACCGCCGTACTCATGAGGGCCCCACCACCCGCAGCAGCGGCGCCCCACCCTCGGGATCCACCACGCGCCGCACGCGCACGCCCAGAGCCTCGGCGAGGATTGGCGGTGTCAGCACGTCGTGCGGAACCCCAACGGCGGCGACCCGACCTCGCCCCAGCACCACGACCCGATCACACCGGCTCGCGCACTCCAGGTCGTGCGTCGCGAGCACCACGGCGACGGCGCCGCTGAGACCGTCGAGGATGGCGAGGAGCTCGGCGCGCCGAGCGGGGTCGAGATGGTTGGTCGGCTCGTCGAGCAGGAGGAGCCCAGGGCCCGCGACGAGCGCCCGCGCGAGCAGCGTCCGCTGCCATTCGCCGCCCGACAGGAGCATGGTCGGCCGCTCGGCCACCTCGTGCAGATCCATATGCCCGAGGGCGGCGTCGACCAGCGCGGCGGCCATCTGGGGAAACACGCCGTCGAGACCGAGCCCCAACACAACCTGCTCGCGCACCGTGAAGGCGTTCACCGACTCTCCCTGAAGGAGGACCCCGACGCGCTTCACCCGCTCGGCTCCCCGAGGCAGCGCGCCGCCACCCCAGCGGACCTCACCCGTGAGCGGCCGATCGAGCCCCGCCAGCGCGCGCAGCAGCGTCGTCTTGCCGGAGCCGTTGGCCCCGACCAGCGCAACCCGTTCGCCCGCCGCAACCGTGAGCTCGACGCCGGCCAGCACGGCGGATCCGCCCCGTCCTACCGCGAGGCCCCGCGCTTCCAGCGGCACGATCGGAACGGCTGCGGCGACGGCCGCGACATCCGCCGTCACGTCCATGCCGGCCTCCTTCGAAGCAGCCACAGGAAGAGCGGTCCCCCCAGAGCCGCAGTCACCAGCCCGACCGGGACCTCTCGCGGCGAGAACGCGGACCGCGCGACCGTGTCGGCCGCGATCAGGACGAGGGCCCCCATCAAGGCCGCGACGGGGAGCAGGCGGCGGTGGGTCGCCCCGACGAGCCGGCGGGCGGCGTGCGGCGCGACGAGACCGACGAACCCGATCAGACCTCCCACGGCCACGACCGTGGCCGTCACGACGACGGCGACGAGCTGAAGCCCTCGTCGCAGCGCACGCGTATCCGTCCCCAGCGACGTCGCGACATCGTCGCCCAGCGAGAGCCTGTCGAGCCGTTCGGCGCGGGCCCACATCCAGCCGAAGCCGGCGCAGAACACGGCTGCCGGCACGACGATGGCGCGCATCGCAGGGGTCCCGAGCCCGCCGAACAGCCAGAACGTGGCGCTCCGAAGCAACCGCTCGGAAGGGGCGAGCACGAGCACCAGCCCGGTCAAGCTCGCGAGGATTGACCCCACGGCGATGCCGGCCAGGAGCAGTCGCGCGGGATCGTGTGGCCCGCGCGCGAGGCCTCGTACCAAGGTCGTCGCCGCGGCTCCGCCCACGGCGGCCGCTGGGCCTGGCGGCACGCCGGGGAACAGGACGAGGGAGAGCACGGCGCCTGCCGATGCCCCGCCCGCGATCCCGAGGACGTAAGGATCGGCGAGATCGTTGCATAGCACGACCTGCATCGCGACGCCCGCCACCCCGAGCGAAGCGCCGATGATCGCCGACAGGAGCACGCGGGGAGCCCGGAGGGCCGCGACCACGTCGTCACCGCGCAACAACGCCGATACGGGATCCCCTCGCCAGCCCGATGATCCGACGGCCAGGCCCACCGCGATGGCTCCGGTGCAGAGAGCGGCGAGGACGGCGACCGTTGCGGGCGTCCCGCGGTTCATCCGCGCAGCCCCGCGATCGCTCGGCGCAGGTGCTCCAGCCCCTCCACGCTCCTGATCCCACCGAGCGAGAACCCGAGCGGCATCACGGTTACGGGCACGTCCGCGAGGGCCGGCATGGCCCGCAGCCGAGCCCTCTTCTGGTCGACCGCGCTCTCCTCTTCTTCTCGGTAGGCGTGGATGATGACGAGCTGTGGTTTCCGCGCTATCACCTGTTCCCAGGAGACCTTTGTCCAGCCGGCGTCGACATCGGTGAAGACGTTCCGGCCGCCCGCGCGCTCGATCAGGTCCGACAGGACCGTTCGGCCCGCGGCCGTGAACGGAGGGTCGCAGCAGTCATAGACAAAGACGCGCACCGGGGCCTCCGCGGCGGCGGCGGCGGCCGAACGAGCGCGCAGCCGCGACACCAAGGTCACGCCCGCGCCTGGCACCTTCGCCCGGCGCGCAACCTCCATGACGGCGTCGTAGACATCGTCGAGGCCTTGCGGGTCGAGGAGGACGACCTCGATTCCAACGTCTCGGAGGTAGGTCACGAGGTCGGGAGCCTCTCGGGCGACGACGCTCGTGCCCAAGACCACCGTCGGCTTGCTGGCCACGATCGACTCCGTGTCGCCGACCCGCGGGATCGTCGCGAGGGCCGCCCCCACCTCGGGCGGAACCTGGACGGGCCGGCGTGCGCCGACCAGGCGGTCGGTCGCGCCGAGCGCGACGAGGATCTCCGTCGTAACGTCGTGAAGACTCACGATCCGTGGCGCATCGCCGCCCCTCACGTGGACCGGCGCGTGGCAACCCGCGGTCGCGAGCAGCATCCCCGTCGCGACCGCGGCCGATCGCCGCCCTGACCTCGCCAACATCGACGGAGGCCTAGTGGCAGTAGTTCTGGCCGCGCGGGATCGTGACGCTCCACGGATACTTGCCCACGTTGTCGAACGTCTTGATGATCCGGTTCGTGAGCGCGTCGATCACGACGACCTTGTCGGCGCCGCTGACCGCCGCGACGATCAGCTTCCCGTCGGCGGTCGTGGATGCGGTCTCGGTGTTGCCGCCCACGTCGATCCGCTCGGTGACGATTCCCGCGTCGAGGTCGACGACGGAGATGTCCCTGCGGATGCGGTTCATCACAAACGCCTTCTGGGGCGCGACGGAGGTGTAATTGACGCCGAACGACTCCTGATCGCCCGGCATCGTCGCCATCACCGTCGACTCCGTGGCATCGAGCATCGAAACGGTGCGGCTGCCGAAGTTCGGCACCAAATACCTCTTGGCGACGTTCGTGAATGGATGCTCGGCGTAGATGATCCATGGGTTCGCCCCGACCGCGATCTCGGGCAGCAAAGTGTCGGTCTTCGCGTCGTAGCGCAGGACGCGTCCCGTGCTGTTGTGCGCTGCGAAGAGAATCCCGTCCTGATTGATCTGTGCGTCGGCGAATCCCGTTTCGTCGGGAACCTCCGTCGGGATCGGCATGCCGTCGAGCGAAATCTCCTTGTCGATCTGCAGGGTCTGGAGATCGACGCGCGTGATGTGGCTGGCACCGATGTTCGCCACGAACCCGTGCCTACCGTCCGGCGACATCCGCATGAAGTGCGGCGTGTAGAAGCCGGGCAGGCGCTTGATCTCGGTGTCACTGGCCGTATCCACGAACGAGACGGCGTTGTCGTACTCGTTCATGACCGCGAACACCCCCATCGGCGTCAGAGACAAGTGCGTCGGATGCTTCCCGACGCTGATCCGTCCATTGACCTGGAGCCGCGTGACGTCGACGACGATCGTTTGGTCCGTCTCCGACGAGTCGATGTAGAGCTTCGTGAAATCGGCGTTCAGGTCACCCATGTGGTTCGAAACGCCGCCCGTCTTGAGCCTGCCCGCGACCTGCAGCGTACCGAGGTCGATCACCGTCAGATCGTCGGAGTCGCGGGCGACGATGTACGCCCGGTTCTCGAGAGCGGCCTGCGTGACGGGGACGTCCGGGGCGGGATCGCCTCCGCAGCCACCGCCGAGAAACGCCACGAACCCACCCACTACAACAGCGCACGTTACTGTCTTCATCTCGAGTCCTTTCCTTGGTCCTGCGCCAAGAATCGAAAACCCCCTCGCTCCAAAAGGAGGCGAGGGGCCATTCGCTCGGACTGCGAGCCGCCGGCCCTCCGTTTCCACGCGGAGAAGAGGCAATTTTCGCTTCGGGTAGGTCTCCTGGCTCGTGGATGAAGGTAGTCGCTCGCGTCTGCGTGCGACTCCGTTCCGCTCCTCACCTTCCCCGACGCCTGGGCGTCGAGTGGTAAATCGAGGAGTCGTTCTCCACCTACAGTGGCGGGACCGCGCCGGCCTTTAACCGGACTTCCCTGTTATGCCCTCACGGGCACCCGAAGCGGCTATTCAGTTGTCAGAAGCCGGACGTGTAACGCCACGCCTCGACCCTGGCAAGCGAAAAGATTCTCCCCGTCGACAACTGCCAGGCGCTTCATCGCCGGGATGGGCGGGCCCGTCTAATCAGCCAGCCAGCCGGATCGAGTTCGGCCGCCGGCGTGAAGATGTCGCAGCCCTCGCCCCACTCGGTGTGGGCCCCCTCGTCGGCGGTTCCGGCGTTGGCCCTCTTCGACCGGCTGCTCTCGGCTGCCGCTCGGCCGACCGCGCGAAGCATGCCCTACCGATCCCCCGGCGAGCGGCTACGGTAAGGCGTCGCCTACGATTCGCCCGAAGCCTACGACCGCGCCGCGCAGTCCGCGCTCTCGTTCGCGGCGGGGTTGAGGCTCGCGCCCTTCACGACCGCGATCGTCAGCTCGACGGCGGTGGCGACGTGAAACCAGATGGAAACGTTCCTACCCCGACCGGCTCCGAGATCCTGCCCGCAAGGGCCGCGCGCCATCCCTTTTCTCGTTCGTCGATCACCACTCGAACCTCCCGATCGCGCGTGGCGCGGAGATCGATCTCGCGCAGGACTCGGTGTAGCTCGGGGCGGTCCAAGATCATTTGAGCCAGGAAGCGGAGGTGCCCTCCCAAAGTCGTGATCGGTGTACCGGGGGAACGCGGCGGGGGGCGGAACTCTTCGGTCGCGTACCCGAGGACTGCGGCGACCAAGTCACGCTTCGTGGGGAAATAAGGGTGCAAGGTCGAGTGATCGATGCCGGCCGCATGCGCCACCTCGCGGAGGCGCAGCCGGTCGAAGCCTTTCGCGGCGATCGCTCGGTAGGCCGCGCGGAGCAGTGCTGCGCGGCGGTCGGGATTTGAGATATACGGGCGGATAAAGTCCCGTCAAGCTACTACGGGGAACGCGGCCGGAGGAGTTCGAAATATGCGACATGTGCCTCATCTGCGCCTCGCGGCCTTCGTCGGTAGGGAGACCGAGCTGGCGTTGCTCGCTAGCGTGCTCCCCTCGCGCCACGGATCCCGCGCCGGGGCCGTCGCCGTCATCGGCGAGGCCGGCATCGGCAAAACACGCCTGGCCGACGCCGTCGTGGCTGCGGCGAGGGCGCGCGGCATCCGCGTGGTGCGAGGAGTCGCCTATGAGGTCGACGAGCCCCTCCCGTATTCAGTCCCGAGCGATCTGTTCTTGCAGTGGGTCCGCGAGGATCCTGCCATCGTGGATCTCGCGCGCGATCACCAACTCCTCGCTGCGCTTGGACGCTTCGTCCCGGATCTGGCGGCGCGCGAGGCGCCACCCGAGCGCCTCTCCGCCCAGGATGAACGGTTTCGGTACCTCGAGGCCGCCGCGCAGCTGTTCCGGACGGCGGCGCGCGAGGAGCCGCTGCTCGTCGTGATCGAGGACGCGCACTGGGCAGACTGGGACTCGTGGTCGATGCTTCGGTACGTCGCGCGGGTGATGCGCGAACGGCCGGTGCTCTTCGCCCTTGTGACACGGCCCGATGAGCACGGCGGCGAGCCCGAGGGGCTGTCGGAGCTCGCCCGCGAGACCGACATGCGGCGGGTCGTCCTCGGCCCGCTCGACTTCGACGGCGCGACGCGGATGCTCGAGTCGCTCGTCGGCGAGCGGCTGCCACTCGCTATCGTGCAGACGATCTACCGCGAGTCGGGGGGCAACCCGTTCTACCTTCGGCACTTGCTCGAGCACCTCCTCGAGGAGGGCAAGTTGCAGCGGCGGCATGGCCGCTGGTCGACCGATCTCGGGGCCGACGAGCTCGGCATCCCACGCGGTGCGCGCTCGTTGCTGACCACGCGTATCGACAGGCTCTCGGACGGCGCGGTGGGGATGCTCCGCCTGGCGTCCATCTACCCGGACGGCTTCGACGTTGCGCGCCTCCGCATTCTGGGAGACGGCCCCGACGATCGTCTCCTCGACTACCTAGACGAGTCCCTCGATGCGGGCGTGATCGTTGCGCGCGAGGGCAGCTATGCCTTCGCCCACACGCTGCTGCGGCGAACGCTGCACGACGCGATGAACCCGGACCGTCGCGCGCAGCTGCATCGCCGGGCTGCCGAGAAGCTCGCCCACTCGGGCGACGATCCCGGCGAGATCGCGCGCCATTACCACGCCTCGCGCCGCATCCCGGGAGCCGACGTCGGCGTCGCCTTCGCGCTCCGGGCGGCAGAGCGCGCCGCCGATGCGCACCGCCACGAGCACCAGGCCGACTTCCTTCGCATCGCGGTCGATCTGCAGGGCGACCAGGCGGGCGTCGACTCGCTGCGCGACCTGGCGCTCGCCCAGGCCGCCGCGCTTGACATCGATGCTGCCGAATCGACCGCACAGCGACTCCTCGAACGCGTGCGCGGCGCGCGGCCAGAAGGGGGCGTCTATCCGCCCTCGATGCTCGACTTCCTGGCATCTCTGGCGCGCCGTCTCAAGGACGCCGGCGCAGCGCCGACGGTGTGGCGGCCGTTTGTCGAGCTCGGCCTCGAAGCCTGCGGCGAGGCTCGGGACATCACCTGGGCGCGTCTCGCCATTCTGCGCCCGCGCTGGCGATGCCGCTGGGTCGGCCTCGTCTGCGAGACGACGCACTTCCCGTTCGACCCCGTCGCGCTCGACATCGTGCGACGGACGGGCGAGGAGGACGACATCGCCGAGACACTCGATCCCTTCGAGCCGCGCACGAAGGAGGAGACCGAGGCGGTGCGCGTCCTGGCCGACCGATGGCGATCTGCCGCGGCAATCATTCGGGCGCGCGACGTCGTGGCGCGCGATTGGAACTTCCGGCACGGCGACATGCTGACCGCCGCCGACCGGCTGCGCGAGCTGGCGCGGGAGTCCGAACGGTTCGGCTCGCTGCCGGGCCGCGCCGAGGCGTACACGCAGCTCGTCTGGGTGGAATTGGTGCTCGGCCGCCTGAGCCCGTCCGACGACGCGCTACGCGAGGCACGTTCGCTGACCGCCAGGCTTGGGCCCAATCATCGCTTGCACGTCGTCCTCGACGTCGCGGTTGCCACCGCTGTCGCGCACTGTTACGGGGGCTGGGAGCCGGTCCGAGAGGCGGCCCGTCGCGCCCTCGAGGGCGTGATCGGTCAACAGGCTCCCATCGGCGTCGTGTTGCTGGCGAACTCGGCGATGGCTGAAGCGTTCTCTCCTGGAGCGGGCAGCTACGAGGAGCGGATCGAGGCCTTGCTGTGCTCGCTCGAGAGGACGGATCCGGGCGCCTACCTGGCGAACGCAGCGCTCTACTTTGGCGTCATGGCGGCGCACGAGCGGGAGGACGTGAAACGCGCGCTGCGCTTCGCGAAGCTAGTGCGCGAAGCACAGGCCCGAGGCGTTTGCGCTGGACCGTTCGGCGAGTCGCTCGAGGGCCAGCTCGGTGTGCTCGCCGCTCTCCAGGGACAGGGAGCCAGAGCCAGGAAGCACTTCGCCGAGGCCCGGGCCTCGCTAGACCGCGGAGGACTGCAGTGTCTTCGCGCCATCATCGATTTCCATGACGCCCGTGTCGTCGGCGCGCTGGGTGATGTCGAGGGCTGGCGCGCGTCGATCGAGCAAGCGCGCCGGCGCTTCGACATGCTCGGCATGGCGTTCTGGAGCGCGCGCGCCTCCAGGCTCGAGGCAACTGGTCCGGCCGCTGCGGCCCGCAACCCGCACGCCCCAGGACCAGACGGTCTATCGCCGCGCGAGATGGAGATCCTCGGCAAGCTGGCGGCCGGAGGAACCGCAAAGACCATCGCGTCCGCGCTCGGGCTGGGAGTGGCGACGGTGAACCGACACCTGGCCAACATTTACCCGAAGATCGGCGTGAATACGCGGGTCGCGGCGACGGCCTACGCCCTCAAGCACCATATAGGCCAGAGCTGACCGCGGGCCGCCTACATATCGAATGCATAGTTTCGCCCCGTAGTGCTTGGTCCCTTCGTCTCGTAAGTTGCCGTTCGAGAAAGGGGGCCCATCATGAAGATTCAAGGATCCGTTGCTCTTGTCACCGGCGCGAACCGCGGACTCGGCAAGGCGCTCGTTTCGGCGCTCGTCGAGGGCGGAGCGGCCAAGGTCTACGCAGCAGCTCGAGACGAACGGAAGCTCCTCGCCGACGGCCCACGGGTGGTGCCCCTGACGCTCGACACCACCAAGCCGGAGCAGCTCGCAGCCGCCGCGAGGAAGGCCGGCGACGTCACGCTCCTCATCAACAACGCGGGACTGGCAAGCTCCTACAACGTTCTGACGATGAGCCCGGCGGAGCTCGACGCGGACTTTCGCACCAACGTTCACGGGACCCTCGGCGTCATCAAGGCGTTTCTGCCGGCGCTTGAGCGTGCTCCCGGTGGCGCGACCATCGTGAACGTCCTGTCGCTGGGGGCACTGGCCAGCGTTCCGTCCTTCGGTGGCTATTCGGCGTCGAAGGCCGCGGCCTACTCGATCACGCTGGCGCTCCGTCCCGAGCTGAAGGCGAAGAGCATCGATATGCTCGCGGTTCTTCCAGGCCCGATCGACACCGACATGGTCAAGGCCCTGCAGTTACCGAAGACGAGCCCCGCCGACACCGCGAAAGGTGTGCTTGCCGGAATCGAGCGTGGCGAGGAGGAGATCTTCCCTGACCCTATGGCGCGACAGATGGCTGCCCTCTGGAACAAGAGCCCCAAGGAATTCGAGCGCGCATTCTCGAGCTTCTGAGATGTCCAACGAGCTTGGGACGACCGCAGCTGAACGACACCAGAAGGAGGGAGAGGCGCGATGACGAAGCACAAGATCGGGACCCGCAAAGAGTGGCTGGCGGCTCGGCTCGAGCTCCTCGAGGCGGAGAAGGACCTGACCCGGCGCAGCGACGAGCTGGCGCGGCGGCGGCAGGAATTGCCGTGGGTCCCGATCGACAAGCAGTACCGATTCGAGACCGACCGCGGGAGCGCCTCGCTCGGGGACCTCTTCCAAGGGCGCTCGCAGCTCATCATCTACCACTTCATGTTTGGGCCCGACTACACGGCGGGGTGTCCATCCTGCTCGGCGATCGCGGACGGGTTCGACGGCTCCGTGGTCCATCTGGCGAACCACGACGTCACGCTGGCGGCGGTCTCGCGGGCGCCGCTTGCGAAGCTGCAGGCGTACAAGCGGCGGATGGGGTGGAGCTTCCCCTGGGCGTCGTCGTTCGGAAACGACTTCAGCTACGACCTGCAGACGGCGTGGACCGAGGACCAGCAGCGGTCGGACAGCGTAGAGTACAACTTCCACTCGGAGGATCAGAAGGCGTTGCTGGACGCCGGCAAGCAAGGGCTGCCCGCCGAGATCGCGGCCACTACCGGAACCGACTGGCCGACTTACATCCGCGAGAGGCAGGGCGTGAGCGCCTTCGCGCTCGAGGACGGCGTCGTCTACCACACCTACTCCGCCTACGCGCGTGGCGTCGACGGCCTCTGGAGCATGTACCAGTGGCTCGACCGCACGCCCAAGGGGCGCAACGAAGAAGGGTTTTGGTGGCGTCGCCATGACGAGTACGACAAGCGCTGAGCGAGATGTAATTCTCGTGGCGCCCGTTCTTGGCATCTCGGCGCTGTTGTTCGCCGCCAGCGCGGCGGCAACCATCGCCTGGTGCGCGTCTATGTCCGCGACGGGCGGCATGCCGATGCCCGGCGGGTGGACGATGTCGATGGCGTGGATGCGGATGCCCGGGCAGACGTGGCCCGGCGCCGCGGCGTCGTTCCTCGGCATGTGGGTCGTGATGATGGTGGCGATGATGCTGCCGTCGTTGGTCCCGATGCTGTCGCGTTACCGCAAGGCCGTTGGCAGGCCGGGCGAGACGCGCCTTGGCCGGCTGACCGCGCTCGTGGGCGCCGGCTACTTTTTCGTCTGGACGGTGTTCGGAATAGCCGCGTTTCCGCTGGGCGTCGGGCTGGCCGCGATCGAGATGCAGCATCTGGCGCTGGCGCGCGCCGTACCGATCGCGGTCGGTGTGGTCGTTCTGCTCGCCGGCGCTCTCCAGCACACCGCTTGGAAGGCGCGTCACCTCGCCTGTTGCCGGGAAGCACCCGGGCGTGGCTGTACGCTGGCGTCCGACGCCGCCACGGCCTGGCGACACGGCCTGCGCCTCGGTCTCCACTGTAGTTATTGTTGTGTCGGCCTGATTGCTGCCCTCCTTTGCATCGGGGTCATGGACCTCCGCGCCATGGCGGTCGTGTCGGCAGCCATCACTGTCGAACGTCTCGCACCGGCTGGCGAGCGCGTCGCGCGCGCCGTTGGCGCCGTCATCGTCGTCGCGGGGTTGCTTGTCATCGCGCGAGCGGCGAATGTGGGATGAAGGGTCCGCATCGTGCGCCAACCTCGCCTGCCCATATGTCCGACCCTAATCTCCTTCACGAGCAGCGGCTGGCCGTCATCGTCGTCTGCCGCCCGGCATAGCCGGTGAGCTTCGCGCGCGGAAGCCTGAGCGGCCCTGGCGACCAGCCGTTCGAATAGGCCCAGAGCGGGCGACCGCCGCCGAGAGGTTGAGCCTCGCCCCTGACGACGGTGATGACCAACGAACCGCGTCGATTAAGGGCCAGCGGGCGAGCGGGCGGGCTCCGCGCTCACCTGAGAGCGCTGGCGGGTCGCGAACAAGATTCCAAGGCCGGCGACCAGCAACCCGACGGCGGCGTAGGCTTCGCGTCGGCGACGCCCGCCGTTGTCTCGATCCCAAACCCTGCTGCAAAGGTGCCCCTCCTCGCGGAGGAGATCGAGCCGCTGGCAAGCGGCTATCGCGCGCGCGCGCGGCTGCGCGGCGGACGGCGCGGCGTGGTAGAGCTTCGTGATGCCATGAGAGCCGACCTGATCTCGAGAGCGCGCGACGGGGACGCCAGCGCCTTCCAACAGCTGATCGGGCCGCACCGGCGGGAGCTTCAAGTGCATTGCTACCGGATGCTCGGATCCTTCGAAGACGCTGAGGATGTCCTGCAAGAAACGCTGCTGGCCGCCTGGCAAGGCTTCGGACGGTTCGAGGGACGCGCGTCTCTTCGCACCTGGCTCTACAAGATCGCCACCAACCGCTGCCTCAACGCGGGTCGCGCGGTCCGCCGGCGCCCTGCCCGGGCATATGACGTTCCGGGGGTTCAGCCGCCAGAGCCGACCCGGCTCGGCGAGGTCACATGGCTCGAGCCATTCCCCGACGCCCTCCTCGAGGGTGCGATGGATGTGCCGCTCGGCCCGGAGGTCCGCTACGAGCAGACCGAATCGATCTCCTTGACGTTCGTGACCGCGCTCCAGGTCCTGCCCCATCGCCAGCTCGCTGTCCTCATCCTTTGCGACATCATCGGGTTCGAGGCGAGGGAGGTGGCCGAAATGCTGGACTCGACGGCCGACTCGGTGAACAGCGCCCTCAAGCGGGGCCGCGCCAACCTTCAGAGTCGGCGGCGCGAAGCCGGCGACCGCCAAACGCTCCCCGTTTCCGGCTCACTCTCGGAGGACGAGCTCGTGAACAAGTTCGCGCGCGCGTGGGAGTCCGCCGACGTCGATGCGGTGGTGGATCTCCTCACGGACGACGTCTTCATTTCAATGCCGCCGTTCCCCAACGAATACGAGGGGCGAGACCTCGCGGCCCGCTTCTGCGCCAGCATCTTCGACGCGGGTCGGAGGTTCGACCTGGTGCCGACCAGAGCCAACGGGCAGCCAGCATTCGGAGCCTACCTGCGCGACGCCTCGGGCGTCCGCCGCGGTGTCGGGCTGTACGTCCTCGCCCTCAGGGGCGACCGAATCGGGGCGATGACCCGCTTCGAGCACCACACGCTCGAATGGTTCGGGCTGCCAGCGTCGCTCCCGAGCCGATAGCCCGCGCGCCGCCGCCGCGGCGTGATCCCGCACTACGCGACCGTCCGGTACCCTCGCTCGCCCGCCCTCGGTGAACGGCTACAACTGGGCGGTTGGTCAGCGCCCACTTTCCCGATGTCGCGGTGTCTACATCCGTAGCTGACAACGCCAACGAAGGAGAATCGCCATGGGAAAGATCGTGATCACCACCAACACTTCGCTCGATGGAGTCGTCCAGGACCCGGACGGCCAGGAAGGCTTCAAGCTGGGCGGCTGGTTCGGCGAGTTTGGGGGCAAGGACCTCGAAGAGTGGGCCAGAGTCGAGACCGAGGAGGCGCTGCGTGCCAAGGCTATGCTACTGGGCCGGCGGAGCGACGAGTGGTTCGCGAAGCGTTGGCTGTCCCGGAGTGGCGTGTGGGCGGACAAGTTGAACAGCCTCCCGAAGTATGTCGTGTCCTCGACTCTCGAACGTCCTCACTGGAGCAACGCCACGGTACTCAAAGGCGACATCATGAAGGAGGTTTCCGAGCTGAAGCAGAAAGTGGACGGGGAGATTCTTGTCTACGCCAGCTATCAACTCGTGCGCACGTTGATAGAGCTGGATCTGGCCGACGAACTGCGGCTGGTTGTTTTCCCTGTCGTGCTCGGAACCGGCGTGCGTCTCTTCGACGATGTCAGAAAGAAGAAGCCCTTGCACCTCGTCGACACACGGAAAGTCGGTAGCGGGCTCGTCTTCTACGCTTACGAATTCGTCCGCTAAGGTTGGGGCAGGGCAACGCGATGTGAACGCTGGATGGCGTGTCGGACGTCGCCGTCCATAGCCGATTCGCTGACCGGCGAGTGGTCATCCTCCGGACGCCGGCTTCTTGACGAGCAGCATGAAGGACAAGATGTGTGCGACGAACAGTGGCGGCACGACCACCGTCGGAATGAAGAACGCGGCGCCCAGCATGGTCGGATCGATGTGCGTGGCACCTTCGTAGAACGCGTACAGGAAGTCGATCGCGCCCCAGACGTTCAGAAGCCAGACGAGCGCTATCGACGCCGGCCAGCGGCGGCCAAGGGCAATCACGGACGCCCAGGCGAGCGCGACGGCGCCGAGATCACCGTAGGCCGCGGGGAGCGCGAAAGCGGAGGGCAGCGACGGAGATACGACGCCGGGGACGAGAAAGCTGAGACCCACGAAGCGAGAAAGGTGCAGCGACGCGAGGATTCGCAGCGCGCGGTCTCGGGGAACGGCGCGAAGTGGCCCCCACACGTAGAGCGCTGCTATCCAACTGCACGCTGCCAGGCCAAGCAGCGCGCTGAGACCAAAGACCGCTTGAGTATTCATTGAAGCGCTCTACCCCTCGCTCCTATCAGCGATGTCCGATGCGGCGCTCTCAGCTTGTTCCCCAGATCGCTAACCCGTTCGCGCACAGGGGAACTGCCGGCAGTCGATGATGAGCGCGAGTCGACGGCGGGACTCGGCATGGGCGCGTCGAGGAACTCACCGATCACTGCGAGCAGCCACCCGGTGCGGTCCATCAGCGCCGCGTGAGTCGTGCCAGGGAGGACGGCGAGCCAAGATCGCGGCAGGCCGACCACGTCTCCGGGCACCCCGCCGCCCAGCAGCCGGATCATCTGCAGGGTGTGCTCGGGGCGGACGATGTCGGAGTCGCCCACGATCACCAAGGCTGGGGCCTTGATCGAACGAATCGCTTCGGCCGACCAGCCTTTGAAGTCCTGCATCAGGTGCCTGACCTTGGGAACGAGCACCGGCCAGTTCGCCGGGTTGGGCGCGACCTGGGCGTAGGTCTTCTCGAACGGCGTCTGCGCCAGGACCTCCGGGGTCAGGTGCTTCCAGTCGTCGATGACCTCGGGGTAGTACCCGTCGCGGTCGTACGCGGCCGTCGCCACCACGAGCTTTCGCACCAGCGTCGGGTGCCGGCTCGCGAGCCCCAGGGCGATCACGCCGCCCATGCCAATACCGATGAGGTCGGCGTCTCTGATCCCGATCTGCTGGAGCAGGGCGGCCGTGTCCTCCACCATCTGTTCGTAGGTCAAAGGGCGAGCGAGGTCGGCCGTGTGGCCGTGGCCCTGCTGTTCGATGGCGATGATCTGCCGCTCCTTTGCGAGGGGAGGCAGCAGCGCTCCGAAGGCGCTGTCGATGGTATCGAGGTTGCCGTGTAGGAGGACGGTGGGATGGCCAGCGCCGTGAACCTCGTAATAGATGTTCAGACCGTTCACTGGAGCATAGTGGCCGGCGGCGGTCCCAGGCATCCGGGCGGTCGATTGTGTTCCGCATCCCCACGCTGACGCGATGACCGCGAGCATGACCGGCAGGGCTGGCTTCACAATGACGGACTTCATCCTATCGTCTCAGGTAGCGCCGGTGCCGTCGTCGATCGATCTGGAGCCGGGTGGAGCTGGATGCGACGCATCCCGACGACGGCGACGATGGCCGTCGCTCCCGCGACTGCGGCGCAGATCGCGGCGGTCACCTGAAAGGAAACGATGAAAGCGCTGCGGGCGACCCCGAGGAGCTGGTCGCCGAGGTCGCCCGACACGCCCGCCGCTGTAGCAACGGCGCCGCCCAGCGTCTCCCGCGCTCCCTTCATCGCTTCGGGGCCCACGCCGGGCAAGGCCGTATTGGCCATGGTCGCGCGGTAGATGGCGGTCCCAATGCTGCCGAGGAGGGCGATGCCGAGCGCGCCGCCGAACTCTGAGCTGGTCTCGGAGATCGCCGCGGCGGCGCCGGCGCGCTCAGGTGGCGCGGCACTGACGATCATGTCGGTCCCGAGCGTGAACACCGGTCCCAGGCCGAGGTACACCAGGCCCGATCCGATCACGATGCCAGTGAGACCTAGGGTCGCCACCTGGGTGAGGACGGCAAACCCGACGGTAGACAGCCCCAGCCCACCGCCCATCACGAAGGCCGGGTGCATTCGGCGCACAATCGCCGGCGCCAGCGTGGAGCCCACAATCACGCCGATGGATCCTGGCAACATCCACAGCCCGGCAGCGAGCGGTGCCAGCCCGAGGACGAGCTGGAGGTACTGAGCGATGAAGATGAAGGAGCCGAATACAATCAGCGTCGTCAGCATGAACGTCGCCAGCGATATCCGGAACGCGGGCACCCGGAACAGGCGCAGATCGATCAATGGGTCGACCAGCCGTCGCTGCCGGCGCACGAACGAGCGGCCGAGTGACAGACCGATGAGGATCGAGAGCAGGGCCAGCCAGCTGATGCCGTCTCGCGCCCAGCTCTTCAGCCCGTAGATCACCGCCAGCACGGCGATCAGCGACAGCGCCGCGCTCTTCAGGTCCAGCCGGCCGGCCGCAGGATCGCGGTACTCCGGTAAGAGTAGGGGCACCAGCACCAGTAAGAGCAGCATGACCGGCACCGCCAAAAGGAACACGGCGCCCCACCAGAAGTGCTGCAGGATCACCCCACCGAGCAGTGGGCCGATCGCGCCGCCGACCGAGAAGGAGGTTGCCCACACCCCGACGGCCATTGTGCGCTGCTTCGGATCGAGGAACATGTTGCGGATCAACGACAGCGTGGACGGCGCGAGCGTCGCCCCTGCGACGCCCAATAGCGCTCGCGCCGCTATGAGCATCACCGCGCTGCTCGCGAACGCTGCCAGCACGGATGCCAGGCCGAAAGTGGCGGCGCCGATCAACAACAAGCGTCGTCGGCCGATCCTATCGCCCAGGTTGCCCATCGTGATGAGAAGCCCGGCAACCAGAAAGCCGTAGATGTCGACGATCCACAGCAGCTGTGAGCTGGTGGGCTTCAGATCGATGCTCAGTCGCGGCAGCGCGAGGTTGAGAACCGTCAGGTCCATCGAATAGAGCAGACAGGGCAGCGCGATGACCCCCAGGCCGATCCATTCTCGCGGTGTTGCCCGGATCCTGTCGGGTTCGTTGTTAATGAAATGCCCCCTTCAAGCAAGCGACGAACGGCTCAGGGCCCGATCGACGTGACGCGATCACTTTCTCGTGACGCGGTACTTGAGATGCGTGACGCCGGTACCCTGGACGACGCGGGTCTGCTCGAGGCCGAGTTGCGCCGGGCTGACTCCCTCGAAGAGGCGCTCACCCGCACCGAGGAATTGCGGAACGAGGTGCAGCTCGATCTCGTCGATCGCGCCGATCCGCAGACACTGCTGGATCGCGCGCGCGCCGCCGGCGACTATCACGTCTTTCGCACCCGCCGCCGCCCTCGCCTTGCCGAGCGCGGACTCGATGCCGTCTGTGACGAAGTGGAAGGTCGTGCCGCCCTTCATCGGCAGCGGCTCACGTGCGTGGTGCGTGAGCACGAAGACCGGCGTGTGATACGGCGGATCCTCGCCCCACCAGCCGGTCCACGCGGGGTCCCTCGCCCATGGGCCCGTGCCGCCGCCGAACATGTTGCGGCCCATGATGAACGCGCCGACGTTTTCCATCCGCTCGGTGAACACGTCGTTGCTAGCGCCGGTCTCACCACCGGTCTCGCCGAACAGCTTGCGCGCGCTCGCGAGCAAGAACATCCAGTCGTTCAGGTGCTCGGTGCCCTCGCCGAACGGATTCGCGAGACCCTGGTGTGGCCCCGCGACGTAGCCGTCCAGGGTCGTGGTCATGTGGGTGCGGACGATGCTCATGGGTTTCCTCCTTTTCCTGCGGGGAGCCGAGTCTTCCCGATGTTCAATCGACGCGCCTCAGCGTGACATTCATCGACGGTACCCATCGCGTGCCGTCTTCAGAGCGCTCATGGCGCGCGATCAGTGTCTTACCGTCGTCGGAAAACGTTCCGGTGCAGCGCGCGTCCTTGCCCTGCCAGATCCACTTGCCATCCCGGTAAGACAAGGTCTGGGACGTCACATTTCCGAAGCTGTCGTAGAAATCGCATTTGTATTGCCGCGTTTCGGGATCGAAGCCGATCACCTCGAGGCCGCCGACGCCGACCTCTCCGATACGTCCGTAAGCGGGATGCATCACGAAGTGACCGCCCGCGACCCACTGATATACGTCGCTCGCCACAATCGGCACAGCGGGCACGTTGCCGTCGCTCACCGTTTGTCCCTCATTGATCCAGCGGCCGATCAAAGCGTTGAGCCGCTCGAGCTCGGGGGGACGCCGGTTCTCCTGTGCAACGTGCGCTGTACCGACCCCGGGTTTCTGATTGCTTTCCATGATGTCTCCTTTGCGCTGGGATGATTGGAGGTCTATTCCTTTGGGAGAACTAGGGGCGACATTTGCCCGTCACGGGGGTGCGGTTCTCTGTGGATCTGCCGTGGAAGCGGCCTCGCTCGCGACGTACCCGTAGCCGATTCCCGGGGCGCCCGTCTTGAACGAACTGGCTGAGAATTGCCGTGGGGACCCACTTGGATGTCTCATCGTCACCTGTCAACTCCTCGACGACATCACCTCGACGGAGAGGCGTGCAGCCCTTCCTCGACGGCATCGAGGGCGGGCTTTGCCGAACCCTCTGCTGTGAAAAAGCTCATCGGTTCCCATCCGCCGGACGCGATGCAATAGTCGGCGGCCCAGGGTCGAATGCCTCCCACGGTACCGGCATCGACCGCCATGACCACCAGGTCTCGCAGGTAGCCGAACTGCCCGTCGGGCGTTTGGGGATATCCCGCCTGGGCGTTGTTCCAGGCATAGGGCGCGGCCATCACGCCGGACGGGTAGCCGAATTCGGCGACGAACGTCTGCTTCCCGAATAGGCTCCACAGCGTGCTGGCGACGTCGAGAAGGATCGCTCTCCGGTCGCCGCTGTCACCCGCGGTGGGGTAAAGCGAAGTCCCGAGCTGATCGGGGGCATAGCCCGCGTCGTTCATCGCCGTCCAGAACGCGACCGGGAAGGTGGCGTCTTGGACGCCGATACCGGCGAGGTGCGTGCTGAACTTCGCTCCGGCATCGACGCTGCGTACGCCGCGGGCTGCCGCCGCTAGAAGTCTCCCCACATGGGGCCAGAGATGCTGCCGGAGCCAATCGATCCGATCGCTCGCGGGCATACCCAGCAGCTGGGTGACCGTCATTTGGCCGATCGCCGGATCGACCGCGTCCGGTGCCGTGTAATCGGTCGTGCCAAAGCTTTTCACCGCCACGCCGGCAACGCCGAACTCGACCTCGTTGCCGAGATCCCAGTAGTTGACCCGCACACCGGTGGAGAGAATCTGCTGCGCGGCTAAGGCCCCGTAGTGCTCGAGCGCGCTCTCCATCTGCCCGAGGCTGAGCGAGCTCCACGGCGCGGGCAGTTGGATCGACGGGTAGTCACTGAAGTCGGGGGACGGTTGATCGCGGATATCGCCGTAGACCGCCCACAGGCCGAGCTCCGGGTTGAGCGGCATGTCGAGGTTCTTGGCCAGCGTCGCGCGCTCGATCGCGCGCGCGAATCCATATTCCGCGTCCCCGGATCTCGCGTCTCTCAGGGTCGCGACGCGCACGAAGACCTCGGTTGCTCCATGCCGGTTGAGGAGCCGTTGCACGTCTCCGACGTGCGTGGCCATCTCGACCCCATCGGTTAACGGAAGCGACGTCACGACGCTTTCGCTGAACGGGCTCACCGAAAGGGATATCCGGAACCGGCTTTGGTCCTTGGAATCGCCGCAGCCGACGGCGGCCGCAACTAGTAGCCCTGTGACGATCGCGGCAGAAGATGGCGTGAATGCAGTGTGCATGGAGACCTCAATGGGGATCGACGAGGGGAACATCCATCCGATGGGCGGCCTCCACCACACACAACACCCACACAGGACAACACCGGCCCGACGAGAGCGCCGGGCTCTCGTGCGAGTCGAAATCCATGGTCTAGGATGTCGCGATCATGGGCCGAGACTCTCGACGCACGGACCCGTCACCCTTCGGACGAATCCTCAAGAACCTGCGTTTGGATGCCGGGTTCACACAGGACGAGCTCGCGACCATCGCCGGGCTCTCGGTGAACGCCGTCAGCTTGCTGGAGCGCGGAGAGCGCCGCTGGCCACACCCGGAGACGGTCCGCGCCCTGGCGGCGGCGCTGGACCTCTCGATTGGGGCTCGCGCGGCTTTGCTTGCCGCCGCACGTCGCGGGCAGCCAGAGGGTGAGGGTGCGGTCTCCCATATCCCTCTACCACCGTACGCGTTGGTCGGGCGACACGCCGAGCTCAAAGGGCTGATCGGGTTGCTTGGCAAGCCCTCAGCCCGACTGGTCACCCTGATCGGGCCCGGCGGCGTGGGCAAGACGCGGCTCGCGACCGAGGCGGCGATGGTCTTGGAACGCCGAGGACACCTCGACGTGCGGTTTGTTCATCTGGCGCCGCTCGGTGACTCGGCGCTGGTCGCACCGGCAATCGCAGAGGCGCTTGGCTTGGGTGACGTTCAAGTGCGGGTGCTCCCCGAGGCAGCGGCGGCCGTCGTCCGCTTCCGCCCGACGCTCCTTGTGCTCGACAACTTCGAGCACGTGGGCGCTGCGGCGCCGCTGGTGGCGGAGATGCTCGCTGGCGCGGCGAACCTGCAAGTGCTGGCGACCAGCCGCGCCCCCTTGCGCCTGCGCGGCGAGGTTGAATGGTCGCTGTCTCCGCTCACATTGCCCGGTCCCGGCGCTGTCTCTTTGTCCCAGCTCGAGCGCTCCGCCGCCGGCCGGCTATTCCTCGAGCGGATCCGCGAGCTGCGGCCTGACTACCTCCCCCGCAAGGGCGAGGCACGAACTCTGGCTGCGATCTGCGCACGCCTTGATGCCTTGCCGCTCGCTCTCGAGCTGGCAGCGGCTTGGCTCAAACTCCTGGCGCCCGAAGAAATTCTGGAGCGGTTGACGAGCGGCGCCCCGCTGCCGGCGCTTGCCCCGGGAGATACGCCGGCCCGGCATCGAAGCTTGGACGCAGTCGTGACATGGAGTTACGAGCTGCTGGACGAAGAGAGCCGACGGTTCTTCCGCCGGCTAGCAGTTCTGCCGGGGGGCTGCACGGTGAGGAGCGCCGCCGCCGTCGCCATGGACGACCCAACAGGGGCAGCGGCCGAGCGACAGGTCATCGGCCATCTGGCTCGGCTCGTCGAGCATAACCTGCTGTTGCGCCACGACGGACCCGATGGAACCCGGTACCGGATGCTGGAGACCGTTCGGGTGCACGCCATGGAGCGACTCGAGTCGGCCGCCGATTGCCAGCACGCGGTCGAAGGGCTGGTGCGCTACCTGCTCGCCTTGGCCAGCGAAGCGACGCTGGGACAGTTCGGTCCCGAGCAGGTCAGATGGGTCCAGCGTCTGAACGCCGAGATCGACAATATCCGGGCCGCGCTATCCCGTTTGCTCGGCGACGACCGGCAGGCGGGGGCGCGGGAATCGGCGGCTCGGATCTTGGGAGGGATGGGCATCTTCTGGATGATCGGCAACCACATGGTCGAAGGCCTGGACTGGTGCGAGCGCGTGCTGGCGGATCCGCGTCCCCTCTCGGATGCCGTGCACGCGCGCTTGCTGATCGCGGGCGCGATGGCGGCAACCCCGCGGTATCTGACCGAGCAGTTGTCGGCTTTCCTCGACCGCGCCATCAGCCTCGCCGAATCGGCCGGCGATGTCGACGCACTGGCGTTGGGCCTGTTCATGCGGGGCCACAGCTGCATCTCCGTAGCGGACGTCGCGGGCGCCACGCCTTGCTTCGAGCGCAGCCTGGCTCTGTTCCGGGAGCGGCGGATCGCTTGGGGCCAGGGCATGAACTTCGTCGGCCTCGCCCACGCCCGTGTCGGGGAGGGGGACTTCGATGGCGCAGACCGGTTGCTCCTGAAGGCGAGGACCCTGCTTACCCTGCTGCACGAAGCGGGCTCGTGGTACTACGGCATCACCTTCAACTTTCTCGCTTACATCTGCGTTTTTCGCGAGCGTCCGAGAGAGAGCATCCCTCTGGCGCTCGAGGCCATCGACCGCCTGGAGCCGCTTCACGACAGGTGCGCGCTCCCCTACTCTCTGATTGCTTTGGCCGCCGCCTGCGCGGACATGAAAGCGGATCTCCTCGCTGCGCGGATTCTCGGGGCCCTCGACGCCGTCCTCGGTGCAACCGGTGTCGTGATCAAGGATGAGGCGCCGCGCGGGCTGCTCGTCCGCTGCGAGAGTCTGTTGCGAGCGCGCGACAGCGCGCGCCGCCTCGATCGGGCCCGCGCCGGTGGGCGGGAGACACCGATCGCTGGCTTCCGGCGCGACCTTGAGCGCCTCCTCAAGCGCAGCGAGGTCAAAGCGCTCCTGTAAGTCCCGCATTCGTCAGGGTGCTCCGCGGCACAACGGCCGGCGGTTTGTGGAATGGGAAATGAATCCCGACTATGTGAGATCGCAAAGCTGCGGCTCACGGCCGCCCGCGAGCAACCTGAGCGGGGCCTTGCCAAAACGCGGTGGCAAATCGGCAAACACAAGACCGCGAGCCAGTCTCCCGAGCTTCGGCTCGGCGGCGACGCCTTCGTCGAGCTTCCCGATCACGTCCTCCACCACCCATGCCACGCGCCGGAACACCGGCACGTCGCCGGCGACTCGGGCCTGCATGGTCGCCTGCAAGGCGCGGAACAGCGCGCGCCGCTTCGGCTGTTCTTGCGCGAGCCGCCCGAAGTATTCGTAGCCGTCCCATTCGTGGTGGGTGGCGGTGAGCTGCTGCATGGTCAAGAGGATGAGGACCGTGTCGGAGTTGGGATTCGCGGCCAATCCAACAACCCGACCAGCGGGCGCTGCTGGGTGAGCGGCGTCTTTCGGGCAGGTGGGACGCTGGAGCAGGACGCCAGCACGCCACAGACCAAGAGCGCCAAGCGTAGAGCATTGCAATGAATCGGAGGTGTCATGGCGGCCTTCTTGGTGTCGTTTAATCACACGGGCCGAACTCTTAGTCTTGAACGTTCTGGCTGCATCGCAGCGGCCTCAGCACCGAAGGAGTGACTCCCAGCATATGGCGGAAGGTCCGGCTCATGTGCGCCGCGTCCGAGAAGCCAGCCGTGTGCGCGGCTTCGGTGAGCGAATTGCCAGTGACGATCGCGATCGCCGCACGCTGAACCCTCAACCAGGCGAGGTACGGGCGAAGGGGTATCCCGATTGACGTCGTGAACACGTGCATCAATCGACCCGGCGACAGGCCGACCGCGTCTGCAAGCGCGTCGAGCGAGGTGGGCTGGTCCACCCCGCTGGTCCGCAGCATACCCAGCAGCTTGTATATTCCCGGGTGGACGGTGCGTTGCTTGGCCGGAGGTACGACGCGCAGCACCTCGGCTGCCCTTTGGACCCATTCCCCCGCACCCGAGCGCAATATCGTCCGGGGAACGACATCGCGAACGAGTTCGGCCCGCTCATCAAGCAGGATTGGGCGCACGGGATGATCCAGCGCCGGGCCGAATGCAGTGCCGGCGTCGCTCTCCGGATCCAGGAAGACCAGCAAGATCTCGACGCCCCGGGCGTCGATGGCGTGCGTGGCATGCGGCGACGTGAGCACGCCGGCAGCACGCGACCATTGACCCCTGGGCGAGGTCTTGAATCGCAGGTCGCCCTCAATCGCGAGAAAGAAGTGAAGGGCATGATGGGAATGCAACGCGGTCTGCATCCCAGGGCCGCGCGTAGCTAGCGTCGGCGGCCATGACGTCACGTGCATCCCTCCCGGAATGTGCGGCAACAGCATGAGCGAGGTGTGTACCACGCTGATTGCTTTCGCGAACAGAGACGCCGCCTCCTGAAACCGTCCAACGCCGGATCGCCACGAGTCGCGAAAAAGCGTGAGTGGCGCCGTGATCGCACTTGGTCGCGAGCGCATTGGCGTTCGTCGTCGTCGCGGTCCGTTCCTACCACCACGCCTTGCTCGAGTCAGCCAGGACAGGCGGCCTCGATGTGAAAGTGGATTCCATTGGCCCTCTTTCTGATGACGATATGGATCGCCTTCTCGATGCACTCGAGCGGGAGAATCGATTAGGAGAACTCCGCCACTTGAACCCCGCGGGGCGTCGCGCCGTGTTCCGAGAGAAGGCGAGCAGGCAGATCCTCGTGCGTTCATCGCCGCGAGCTCCTTCGCCGCTCTCATGGCGCCGCCCGGGCTCGCAGCCGATACGCTGTCCGTCCGGATCCGGGAGTATGTCGTCCCGACGCCGAGCGCAGTGATTCCCCGAGGAGGTTTCCAGCCATGCTCGCATTTCGTCAGCCGACTTGAAGTATCTGCGGGCCTATTCCCGCTCGTCGCGTTCACCTCGTTCACCGCTGATCTCATGGGCGTGCGCGTGTAGGACATCCACAACGAAGCCGATGACGGCGCGTACGTGCTTCGAGAGCTTAGCCTCCCGGCGGTAGATGAGAGAGAGCGGACGCCTGGCGAGGACTTGCGGTGTCAGCCGCCGCAGGCCGGGCTCCGAGTCACCGAGCATGCAGGGAAGGACGGCCAAGCCGGCGCCACCGCAAGCGGCCGCCAACATGTCGGTCATCTCGCGGCTGCGTAGGACGATCGTAGCGTTGGCCGCGCGCTCCTCGATCCAGCGCGCCGCCGGCACGGCCGCCAGGCTGGGGTCGTAAGCGATGACGTCGTGCCCGGCGAGATCGTTCGGATCGCTTGGTGCCGAGCGCCGCGAGAGATACGCCTCCGCCGCGTAGAGCGAGAACCCCGATTCGCACAGCTTGCGCGCCACCAGCTCCTTGTCGACGACGGGCCCGCTCCGAATGGCGAGGTCGGCCTCGCCCTTCTTGAGATCGACGGGACGCGATCCGCTGACAAGCTCGAGCGACAGCCCGGGATGGTCCGTGCAGAGCTGGGCCAGGCCGGCCGTGAACAGACTGGTGAACCCCGAAGGGACGGCCAGACGCACCCGGCCCCTTTGCGCCGCGGCGAGATCGCGGACGGCCGACACGGCCCGCTCGACCTCTTCCGCGAGGGGGATCAGCCTTCCGCCGAGGGGCGTGGGGCGCAAGCCGTCAGGACCGCGCAGGACGACCGGGGCGCCGAGCGAGCGCTCGAGAGCCGTCAACCGTCGCCCGATGGTCGTGTGCTCGACGCCCATCGCCCGCGCCGCGCCCGCCAAGGTCTTTTCCCGAACGGCGCGCAGGAAGTATCGGAGGTCGTCCCAGTCGAGCTCCTCGGTGGCTGGCATGCGGCCATCGTACATTCTGGGGGCCAGGCGCCGCCGTGCATCTATGCACGGGGTTGGGCGATCATCCGGAATCGGCTCGGACGATGGGGACGTGCAGGATGCCTTCGTAGCGCCGCGATCGACGCGGCTCGATTTCGGAGGTGACTCATGTTCGTCGTCGCTGGAGCTTCAAGCAAGACCGGCAGGGTGGTCGCGGAGACCCTGCTCCTGCAGGGAAAGAAGGTCCGCGTGCTCGTCCGTGACGCGCTCGGGGCTGACGCCTGGCGCGAACGCGGCGCCGAGGTCACCTTCGCCGCGCTCGAGGACGGACCCGCGCTCGCGCGCGCGATCGAGGGGGCGACGGGCTTCTACGCTCTCTTGCCGGAGACCTTCGCCGGGGAAGACTTCCACCCGCATCGGCGGCGAATGGCGGACGCGATCGCCGGGGCGGTGAAGGCCGGCCGCGTCTCGCACGTCGTGTTCCTATCGGCCGCGGCGGCGGTCCTTCCCGACGGAAACGGCCCCGCCAAGGATCTGCATTTCGCCGAAAACGCGTTGCGGGCGACCGACACCACGGTGAGCGTCATCCGGGCAAGCTATTTTCAAGAGAACATTCTGGCGGCATTGCCCGCGGCCCGGCATGAAGGGATCTATCCGAGCTTCTTCCCGTCTGCGGACCTCGCCTTCCCCACCGTCGCCACCCGGGATGTGGGGAAGCTCGCGGCGCGCTGCTTCTCCGAGCCACCGGCCCAGAGCGAGGTCATCGATCTCGTCGGCCCGATGTATTCGGTGCGGCAGCTCGCCGCGAAGCTGGGAGCGGCGCTCGGGCGAGAGCTCCGCGTCGTGGACGTCCCGGTGTCCGCCCATGTCGAGGTGCTGACTGTGCAAGCCGGCCTTCCGAAACAGATGGCAGAAGCGGTGGCGGAGATGTTCGCTTGCCTCGCCTCCGGCCGGGTGGTGGCGCGCGGGGACCGGATGGTCCCCGGCACGACGACTCTCGACGAGATCCTCCCCGCCCTGCTCGCCGCCCGTCCATCAACTGGGATACCGTAACCAAGACGCCGACGTGATGTAATGGCCGCGGAGGAACATGCGATGACCCCGATCGATCTGGAACAGCTGCGCGCGCGCTTCCGCGGTGAATTGATCACCCCTTCGGAGGGCGCGCGCTACGACGCTGCGCGTGCGGTCTTCAACGGCATGTTCGATCGTCGGCCAGCGCTCATCGCCCGCGCGACCGGTACCGCCGACGTCATCGCCGCGCTCGCCTTCACGCGCGAGCACGGCCTCCCGCTGGCCGTCCGCGGCGGCGGCCACTCCGTCGCGGGTTACTCGTGCATCGACGACGGCGTGGTCATCGACGTCGGGGCGATGAAGGGCATCCGTGTCCAGCCCGCCGCGCGGCGGGCCCGCGTCCAGGCGGGCGTCAACTGGGGCGAGCTGGACCGCGAAACGCAGGCCTTCGGGCTGGCGACCACGGGCGGACGCATGACGACGACGGGCGTGTCCGGCTTCACGCTGGGCAGCGGCAGCGGTTGGATGGAGCGGCTCCACGGCCTGGCCTGCGACAACCTCCTGTCGGCCGACGTCGTCACGGCCGATGGACGTCTCCTCACCGCGAGCCCAACCGAGAACGAAGACCTGTTCTGGGGGCTACGCGGGGGCGGCGGCAACTTCGGGATCGTCACCGAATTCGAGTTCCAGCTGCACCCGGTGGGACCGATCGTTCTGGGCGGGATGATCTTGCATCCCGCCGACAAGGCGCGCGAGCTCTACCGCTTCTATCGGGACTTCATGCAGTCCGCGCCGCCGGAGCTCGGCGGCGGCATCGTCTACCTGACCGCGCCGCCCGCGCCGTTCGTTCCGCCCGCGCTGCAGGGGCGACCGGCCGTGGCGATCATAGTCGCCTGGTTCGGGGCCCTCGATCGCGGGCAGGCGGTTCTTGCGCCCCTGCGCGCCTTTGGCTCGCCTCCCGTCGACATGGTGCAGCCGATGCCTTACCTCCTGCTTCAGTCGTTGACCGACGCCGGGAACCCGCCCGGGCGCCGCAACTACTGGCGGTCCGAGAACCTCTCGGCGTTGCCCGACGACGCGATCGAGGCGCTGTTAGCCCGCGCCGAAACGGCGACCTCGCCGTTCACGGTCATGATTCTGGTGCCGAGCGGTGGCGCCGTCGCCGCAGTGGCCGAGGACGCGACGCCGCTCGGGGGCCGCTCGGCGCCCTGGCAGTACCACTGCTACGGCAGCTGGGTCGGGGGCGACGACGCCGGGCACATCGCCTGGGTGCGCGAGACCGAGCAGGCGCTCCGCCCCTGGACTTCAGGGCGGATGTCCCTGAACTTCATCAGCGAGGCGAACAACGACCGCGTGCGGGCTGCGTTCGGCGAGGAGAAGTATGGCCGCCTCGTCGCGCTCAAGGACAAGTACGATCCGACCAACCTGTTTCGGATGAACCAGAATGTTCCGCCGTCCGCCAGCGCCAGTGCGGATACGTCTGCGCCTCGGTCCGTCTGATCGCATTCACTGCGCGCAACCTAGGACTTGGAAAGGATACGCCAGGTCAAGAGGGCGGAGACCGGATCGAGCACGCCGAAGACATACATCATGTGCGGGAAGACGCCGTTCATGGCCAGCGGAATGGTCACGAGCGGAACCGCTAGACGAGCGACGATCCCAGCCGCGACGAGGGAGCGAGCTCCGGTGCGGCCGCCGATCCACAAGAGCCACCCGACGACAGCCATGATCCAGCCGACGAGGCGGAAGAGTCCCTCTTCCCGACCCGTGAAGGTCGGCTCGAAGAAGACGATGGGTATCAGTCTCGGTACAGTGCATATCGTCAAACCCATAGCGACGTAAAAGAGTCCCGATATCGAAGTCAGGCGATGTGCGGTCGATCGTGCGGCGGATTTTTCTGCAAGCGCTTGGATCAACATGGTGAATGCCTCCAGGTGGCCCATGACTACAAACTGGCCGTCGACGCGTGGATCACCCTCTCACCCAGTCGCTTCGTTCGACCATTCCCCGTCTGTGCCCACCGATGTGCAACGATGCACATCCCTGCCGGGTTGGTGCGGAAGAACCGGACTGGCCCGTCGTTGCTCAAGCAAACGAAACGGCCAGAGGGTACGACAGGGAACGATCGGCAATCCGGACGGATACCGATCGTCGGGCCCCGGAGAGCTTGACCTGATACACTTGCACCATACAATCAAGATCGAATGGCCCAGCAAGAGCGCTTCGCAGAGCTTCTGTCGCAGCTCGCCCGGGAAGTGACGCGCCGGCAAGCCACCGAGGTCTGCTGTGGTGATCTGACGCTCGAGCAGTTCCAGACGCTTCATGCAGTGCACCGTGCGGACCGGGCGTCGATCGGTTCGCTTTCAGAGGAGATGGGGGTGGACATATCGACGATGAGCCGAAACGTGAGCGTCCTCGAGCGCGACGGCTATCTCATTCGGGCGCGGAGCGAAGATGACGCGCGCTTCGTGCACGTCAGCCTCACGGCCAAGGGGCGGCGTGCATTGGAGACGCTTCGCTGCAGCGAGCGCGACGTCCTACGGGACGTATATGACCGGCTGCCCACGGCCGAGCGGGCTCGGGTGATGAAGACGCTCGAGGCGCTGCGCCTCTGTCTCATTCGCTCGGACTCAGAGGAGGCGGCGTGCTGCCCGCCCACCTCCGTGCGCAAGAGCGTGTCGTGACCCGAGACCAGGTCCTAGCCGCGGGCTGTGCCGCGGCGCCGCGGCGGACGCCGTCCCTCGGCCGGCGCGTGGTCGCCGAGGCAGTCGGAACCGCCCTTCTCCTCGCCATCGTGGTGGGCTCTGGCATCATGGGCGAGCGCTTGGCGGGTGGGAACGTCGCGATCGCTCTCCTCGCGAACACGCTCGCGACCGGGGCGGGCCTGTTCGCCTTGATCCTGACCTTCGGCGGGATCTCGGGCGCGCACTTCAATCCCGCCGTGACGGTGGCGGACGCCAGCCAGCGTGGGCTTGCCTGGAAGGACGTCCTTCCCTACATCGTGGCCCAGCTGGCGGGAGCGTTCGCCGGGGTAGCGCTGGCGCACAGCATGTTCGGGGAGCCTCTCTTTTCCGCGTCCCGGCACGCTCGCGCGGGCATCGGCCAGCTCACGGCCGAATTCACGGCAACGTTCGGTCTGGTCGCGGTCATCTGGGGCTGTTCGCGATCTCGTCCGGGAGCGACGCCGTTCGCCGTTGCGGCCTTCATCACCGCGGCTTACTGGTTCACGTCGTCGACGTCGTTTGCCAATCCGGCCGTGACCCTTGCGCGAGCCGCCTCGGACACGTTCGCCGGGATCCGGCCCGAGGACGCGCCCGGATTCATCCTCGCCCAGACGGCCGGTGCCGCGAGCGCAACGGCTCTCTTCCGGTGGCTTCTGCCTAGCCTTCCCGCTGTCGCCGAACGCGTAGTCGCCAACAGCGATGAAGAGGACGCCGCATGAACAAAGTGATCTTCGCTTGTGTCCACAACGCCGGCCGTTCGCAGATGGCGGCCGCCTGGTTCAACCGTCTGGCCGACGCCTCGAAAGCCGTGGCCGTTTCAGCGGGGACCCAGCCGGGCTCTCGCGTCCATCCCGAGGTGCAGGCGGCGATGCAGGAGGTCGGCATCGACCTCTCCGGCGTGAAGCCACAGCTATTGACGGACTCGCTGGCCCGGGATGCTCAGCTGCTCGTGACGATGGGCTGCGGCGATGCCTGCCCGTACGTCCCCGGACTCAAGCGCGACGACTGGCCGCTGGAAGATCCGATGGGAAAGCCAATCGAGCGGGTGCGCGAGATTCGGGACGACGTCCGAGCCCGCGTCGAGGGCCTGCTCGAGAGCCAGGGCTGGGCAGCGGGGAAGTAGTCGATGAAGCAGGAACGCATTCGCGTACTCTTCATCTGCACGGGCAACTCTTGCCGATCTCAGATGGCGGAGGCGTGGGCGCGGTATCTGGGACGAGGGCGGGTCCAGGCGTTCAGCGCGGGAACCTCGCCGAGGCCGGTCCACCCCCTGGCGATTCGGGTGATGGCCGACAACAACGTCGACATCGGCGGGCAGCAGAGCAAATCGCTAGAGGCCTACCTCGGCCAGCCATTCGACTACGTCATCACCGTCTGCGATCGGGCCCGCCAAGCCTGCCCGACTTGGCCGGTGCCGCACGAGCGCATCGACTGGTCCTTCGACGATCCGGCGGAGGCGACCGGGACGGAGGAAGAGCGGCTCCTGGTGTTCCGCCGAGTGGCGCTCGAGATCAAGCGGCGGATCGACCTCTTTCTGCTCTCCTCCTTGAAGTAGCGACTACCTGCTCGCTAGGGGACCCGACCGACGAGATGTGAACCGAGAGTGCGCGGGCGGGCCGTCTTTCTCGGCTCGAACCTCGACGCGGACGACGTCACCCGGCAGCTGTCGCGTGCAGTTGTAGGTCCCCGCTACCGCTCGGGTTCGAAGATGCTCATCCGGTGCGCGTGTCCAGGCCAGCGCGGCGGGCGGATTCGCCTCCTCGATGGGGCGAGATCCGCGGCCGACCGCTGAACCTCGAGCGCCTAACGGTTCCGGGGAAGGTCGAAGTCCGTGGGATCATCTCTTTTTTCGGTCGCCTCGACGTCGGTAGGCGGCCGGGGAGCCGCCGGGGGCAGAGGACGGAGACCGTCACGAGACGCTTCGAGCGGACGAACAGGCTCGCCGAGCGAGCGATCCTCCGCGGTCGGCAGGCGCGAAAGAACGGTGGGAACAGTGAGCGCGACTGGCCGCCGTACGGGCTGCGAGTCCGCCGATGCGGTAGGTGGCACGTAGCCTCTGCCGAGATACCGATCCTCGGCGTTCGGCGGAGGTTGCTCCGCCTCGTCCGACTGCCCTGGCGGCTGATCCTGATCGCCTTGGAAAAGTGCTCGTGGGGCTGGAACCGTCATGCCCACGCCCGCCCGACCTTCGCCGCCGGTACCAATACTCGCCCGTTCACGCGCCGCTCTTCCCCGGACGATCCAGGTAGCTGCGCCGCCGACAACCAGGAGCGCCGCCGCCAGAAGCATGACCAAGCCCCGAGCGCCGGCCCGGCGCTCGGTCTCGGCCGGAGGCGGCCGGCGGCCAGCCAACGACGACCTCAGTAGCCACCCAAGACGGCGCGCATCAGCTTCACGAAGACATCCGTATTTCGCTGAACGCCGACGAACTGCGACGCGATCGCCGCGCGGGGAGAGTAAGCGGAGATCGGAATGTCCGACGCCGTATGGACGGCTTGGTCCTTCCCGACCGCCTGGCCCCGGATGAAGTATCCGTCGGCCTGCGAGCGGTTGAACGGCTGCCCAGGGTACCCTTCGCCGGCCAGCTCGGTGCGGATGTTGGCGGAGAGCAGGCTGTCGATGTCCGGCTTGGGCTGGGTGAGCCAGGTCTCGTACCGGTCGCCGTTCGCGCCGAAACCGAAGAGGAGCTTGCCGTCGATGTCGAGCGTCTGCGGATAGCCGTCGGCGAGGATGTTGTAGCGCGGGAAGCCCGCCGCGTCGTACACGCCCACCACCTTCTGGCGGGCGGGAGCGGTGTTGGGGTCGAGCACCGCGCCGTCGGGTGGTAGCCCCTGGAGGGCGGCCACCCCGCCCTGCAGCGCACCGATGATCGAGAACCCCGAGCACTCGTGATCGGCGAGCACGATTACCACGGTCCTGCGATCGACGTTCTGCGCGAAGTCCCGCGCCACCGCGACCGCCCTATCGAACTCGAGGATCTCGTCGACCGTGCGCTCCGCGTCCATCGCGTGCGACTGCTTGTCGATGTGGGCTCCCTCCACCATCAGAACGAAGCCGTGGCGGTTCCTGCTGTCGAGGACCTTGAGCGCCGCGTCCGTCATCTCGTCCAGCATCGGCTGGTCCGGAGCGTGATAGTCGTCAACCGCGAACGTGCTCGCTCCGGGCAGGAGCGTATTCCGCCGCTTGGCGAGCTTATCGAGCGAGACGTTCATGTTGCCGTAGGCGAACAGGCCGATGAGCTTGTCGGGAGCGTGGCGGGACGAGAGCGCCTCGGACAAGCTGGTCGCGCTGTCCGCATAGGTGAAGCCGGCGTCCACGAAGTCTCCGATCAGGTCACGAGCGGGATCGACCACGCCCGCGGCGGTGCTGGGCAAGCCCCACGCCGCCACCAGATCGGCCGGCAGCGCCGCATAGTCGCTGCCAGTGGCGCGGCTCGATCCGAACTGATCGGAAGGAAGGAACCAGCGGCGCCCTCCGCCGAGGAGCACGCTGAGGCCGGTCCCGAAGCGGCCCGAGCCCGCGAAGTCGCTCTCGTCGAGGTACTGATCCACGACGCCGGTGCCCGCGCCTCGGTTGCCGGTGTGAACGGCGTTCGCGGCGGGCGTGGCATCCTCGAGATCCGCCGTGCTCACCAACCCCAGCTCCTTGCCCTGGGTGCGGTGCAGGTATTCGGCCATGTACTCGACGCGCGGGTAGAAGAACGGGCTCACCATGTTGGCCGGGAACACGCCCTCTTGGCCGTTCATGGAGTGTGTGCCGGTGCTGTAGCAGGCCATCCCGGGCGCGGAGTCGGTCACGATGCTGTTGAGGGAGTGCGTGATCACGAGGCCGGTAGCGGGGAAGCTGTCCATGGCCGTGTAGCCGTTCGGATCGCCGTTCGTGGCGCCGTAGCGAACGATCCGCGCCGCCGTCCGGTGCGCGGTGCCCATTCCGTCGCCCAGCATGATGATGACGTTGCGCGCGGGCTCCCGTCCGCCGTCGGCGTCGATGATCTCGAATTGCGACGCCACGCTGACCGTCCCCGACGCGTCCGTGAACGACGCGGTGACGTTGTGAACGCCCGCCCGCCAGGTCGAGTAGCCCCTCCGGTTGAAGCCCCCGAATCCCGCCGAGGTGATCCCGTCGGTCTCGATCGAGTTCTGCGTGCCGGACGTGAAGGAGACGGGCTGCCCGTCGATCGCGAAAGCCGCCGCGAAGGGGCCCGTTCCCTTTCCCTCGACGCGGAGATCGAACCTCTGCCCCTTGAGGAAACGTGCCCCGTTCGGCGGCGTGATGGAGACATTGGTGGGGGCGGCCCAGGCGGTGCCGTGAATCGCCACTCCAAGCAGGGCCAAGCCAAGACTTCGCGGAATCAACATCGTTGGTCGCATCTCATCCCCCTATCAGCTTGCGGTTGCGTGCTCTGCCGCTTTGGCGCTCGGAGCGGCCTCGGCGCCCATGATCAAACGGATCTGTGAGACGGTGCCGTCCGAGTGTTCCTTGCGGCCGAGCTCGACGCGGCCTTCCACCTCGATTGGCCCGGGCGCGAACGGCAGCGCGCCGCCCCCGACCACGACGCGGACCGCGTCGGGAGGCAGATCGGCGGTCCCGCCGCCCGCCTCGTCGCAATGCACGGGTCTGCGGACCAGATAGAAGCCGTCGGTGGGCGGCAGCTCCATCTGCGCCATGTGCCCCATGAGCCGGACCTGCCTTCCGTTCGCGTTCTTGAGTGCCTGCGTCGGAACGAGGGAGTGCGCTCCCTTCTCGAACAGATCGTCGAGGTTCAAGACGAGCGCAGCGGGAGCGGCCGTGGGCGCGACCTTCGGCTCGTTCCGATGACAGGCGGGCGCGATGAGCACGGCAATCAGCAGCAGGCTTTGCCTCATGGTCGCCAGCGGATCTAGCCCATCGGCCGGCCCACGCGCGTCACAGCTCCGCGAACTTGCCGTTGCGGTCCGATTCAATCGATCCAAGAGTCGACAACGGTACGTGCGTCCTACAAGCACAGATCTTCCGACCGTTGCCGTGGAGCGACCGAATTAGCGAGCGGACGCTACGGGCGCGCCGGCTCCCATTTGCGGCGTGGAGCCGAGGCCTTCTCACCGCGCTGATATTCGTCGAGGCCTCGTACCCGTTGCGGGCTTGTTCCCGAGACGTCACAGGGTCGTCGCGCCCTTCGATGGTACATGGCCCTATCAATCTCTTTCCATCGGGGGCACGCCCATGAAACGGTCCGACGGCTTCGTAAGCACGTTCGCGGGATTCTTCGCACTCTCGCTCGTCGGTTGCTCCGACTTACCCGGGGAAGACGTGTCCGAGGCGCAGCCCGCGCTGACGACGGCTGAGGTATCGAGGGTCGCCTCGTTCGCCGACCAGGGGCTCGCGATCTTTCAGAACACCCTCCTTCCCGGCACCATCACGAACGACCGCGGCATCCGCATGGGATCGTTCGGCAGCGACATCTTTCGGGCGCACGGCGATCAGGGGAACACCTTCTGGATGACCTCCGATCGCGGCCCCAACGGGCAGCCGAGCGTCCGCACGTTCGTTGTGCCCGAGTTCGCGCCGATCCTCGTGCAGGTGAAGGTGCGGGGCTCGTCGGTGGACATCCTCCAGGCCTTCCCGATCGTGGGGCAGACCGGCGTTCCGCTGGGCGGCCTGCCGAACCTTGCCAGCGACGAGGCGGCCTTCAACTTCGATGCCACCGTTCCCCTGGGCGTGAACGTCAACGGAATCGATCCCGAGGCGATCGTGCGCACCTCCGCGGGCGACTTCTGGCTGGTGGAGGAATACCGTCCCTCGCTCCTGCACGTCGACGCCACAGGCCGCGTGATCGAACGCATCGTGCCGACGAACGCCGGGCTTGCCGGTACGAGCTATCCCGTCACCGAGTCGCTGCCGGAGCTGCTCAAGAAGCGGCGCGCCAACCGCGGCTTCGAGGGGCTCTCGCTGGGGGCCGACGGGACGACGATGATCGCGGCGATGCAGAGCCCGCTCGAGCACCCCACGCGCGCGATCGGCCGCGCGTCGCGGAACCTGCGCTTCATCCAGCTCGACGCTAGGTCCAAGCACGTCACGGGCGAGTTCGTGTATCAATTGGAGGAGGTCTGCGGCTTCCTTGGCCTCGCGGCGGGTTGCGGCGTCGCGCCAGGGGACATGAAGGTGTCGGGCCTCGCGGCGGTCGGCGGCGACAAGCTGCTCGTGCTGGAGCGAACGGACGACGTCGCGAAGATCTTCCTCGTCGATCCCGCGGCGGCGACCAACATTTACGGCACGATGTGGGACCTCGCCGCCACGAGCCCCGCACTCGAGGCGCTCGCCGATCCCGCGACCGTCGGCGTGGCGGTGCTGCCGAAGACCTTGGTCGTGGATCTCTCGACGCTGCCGGGCATCCCGAAGAAGATCGAAGGCGTGACCGTCATCAACCCGGACACCATCGCGATCTCGAACGACAACGACTTCGGCCTCGTCGACAACGCGACGTTCGACGCAGCCGGAAACCTCTCCAACGACACGGGCGCTCGGAGCCAGATCCGATACATCACACTCCCGGCCGAGCTGCCTCATTAATCGTGGTGCCCGGGGCGTGCGCAGGGGGGTCGACGATGCGCCCGTGACTACTCGGCGGGAAGAGGAGCAAGCCAGCGGGCCGCGTTGGCCACGTCCGCGGCGCCGCCCGGCTGGGCGACACCAGCGAGATTCACGGTCAGGCCAGCCAGCGCGGGCGCCGCACGGGGTCGCGCAAAGATGAACCGTCATGATCGCGGACGCGGCCATCTCCTGCTCGTCGCGACGTGCAACTGAAGGACGCTGGCCGACCGATGGGGGTAGGCGAGCCCGACCCGAAACCGCTCGCGTCGGCCCCTCGAACGATCACGCGATCGCCGCCAGGACGGTCAACCGATGCGGCTCGTCACCTATTGCGAATCGGTTGACGGACGCCGGTGCGTTCGTCGGCCAGAGCGCGGTCGATGACGTTCCGGAGCCCGTCGGTCAAGGTGTCGCGTCCGCGAACGAAGCTCTGTTCGCGGACCGTGGCCAGATAGGCGCGATCGAGGGCCAGCGCGCGCTGTGGGCTGGGGAGCAAAAGGACGGTCACGTCCCGGTGAAGGCGTGAAATCGCGTCCGGGCGCAGGGCTCCCCTTCCGTCGAAGAAGCGCTGGAGCACCTCCACGTTCTCGGCGTAATCGTCGCCCTGGGCTTCCTTCAGGTACTGCGTGTACTCGTAGACTCCTGCGCGGGAGCGCGGCTCGGCAACGCCGTGCAACCCACGCTGAGTGAAGTGAAACCAGCCGCGGCGCGGAGCGTCTGCCGGTAGCCTCCGCGAGAATGAAAAGATGCTGTCGGCGGTTCGTCCCACGCCGCCATGGCAGCCGGCGCAGTACGCCGTCTCCTCGAAGGTCTGCGGGCGGAGCGAGCCGTCCGGGGCTTCGATGAACCCCTGAAAATACCAACCCTGGCCGTTGTCGATGCCATGATCGAACGCCCAAAGGACCGGGTGAGATCCGTCTGCCGTCTTCGACTGCTCCCTTGCCTCGCCCTCGACGACCGCCTTCAGATCGGCGGGATCGTACCAGCGCACTTTCTTGGCGTACCTGAGCTCTTTCAGATGAGCGGCCGGCACGACTTCGCCTGCGTCCGTGACATCCAGGTACCGCACCGTGTGGAAGAACTCCGTCCCGATGGGGAAGAGCCCCGGCGCCATCGGGAACTGGCCCGCCTCTTCGAGAACACGAGCCCTGCCCGCATAGTGCATGGGCGTCGCCCCACCCGGGCTTGCACGGAACACGACCCGGCGAGCGACGGCGAGCCGGCCATCGAGATCCAGATCCGCACCGAGCTCGCGCTCGTCGAGCGGGTCGATCGGTACGTCGGCCCGGGTGATGAGGGCCTCCACGATCGCGAGATTCGCGACGTGCACCCGAACGTCCGGCGTTCCTTTCGGGCTCTGCCGAAGCACGGGATCGAGGCGGATCAGCACGTCCCCCGCGGCGCCGTTCGTCGCGAAGAATGCCCCGGGTAATGGATAGCTGGTGAACGCGCGCCAGCCGGTCGGCGTCCCGTCGGGCCGAAGATCGAAGCCCTGATCATCGAAGCGATACCAGACATCGGGGACGAAGCCGTCCCACTTGGCGTCGCCCTGGCCATCCCAGCTGGACGGCAGCGCGCCAAGCGCCTCCGCAAGTATAAGCCGTCCGTCGACGAGATAATTGCTCGCGCGCACGTGGCGCTGCACCTCTTCGGTGCTCGCGTTCGCCGCGCGGCGAGAGGGAGGGTCGAACAGGTTGCTCCAGGGGTTATGCAGCGCGCCGCGCGGGAGCTTTCTCGTGACCTGAAGGTCGCCATCCGCGACGTAGTTGGGTGGCGCCGAATCGGTGTGACACGTGTAGCAAGGGTTACGCACCCGCTTTCCGGCAACCTTCTGCTTCGCGTAGCACTGGGGAGGGATGTAGGCGAAGTGATTGGAGACAGCCCCAGGAGGTCCGTATGGGTTGTCGGACGCCTTGATCGCGTGAGGCGGCGGAACGCCGGCGGACTTCGCCGCCTGACACGAGAGAGCAGCCGCGGCAGCGGCGAGGAAACAGCCGGTCCGCGCCATCGCGAACCGGCCGTTCGAATCCGTGGAGCGTTCAGATTCCGAGCGCACTCCGCAGATCCGTCGCGCCCGGCAACTGTCCCTGGTTCATGAAAGGGAGACCGAGCATGTCTTCGATTGTCTTCAGAAGCGCCGCGTGCGATGCCACGCCGACCTGGGTGAGGTTGCCCTTGTGCGAGGTCGGCGCGATCGTGAGATTCGGGACCGGATGGTCCTCGTCCCACCAGAAGAACACCGCGGTCGTCCCCGCCGCGTACGCGGCGCTATTGAGAACCCGCTGCACGTTGGTGCTCGCCCACGCGTCGACGGTCGCGTCGCCGCAATCGTGGCCGTCGTTGCACAGGGTCGGCGTGATGAACGCGAAGGTCGGAAGGTTGTTGACGTCGAACTCCGTGTAGGGCCTGACTTCGGCGTTGCAAAAGTCATGGTCACTGTGCGTTCCGGTGCCATCCGTGTACGTTCCGAAGTAGTAAAGGGCCGGGATGTGCTTGGCGGCGTTGCCGCTCGCCGAGCAGCCGGTCGTCGCTCCTTCCACGTAGTTGATGGCCCTTCCCCCCGCCTGGCGCACCTGTCGGAAGACGTTGTCGTCCGTCGATCGGCAGGACGTCGAGGGGGAGCAGTCGTTCACGGTGTTCGGGTTGCTCACGCCGCTCGTTTCGCCGATGTACTGCGTGAGGCTGTTCTGCGCCGTGTTGGTCTCGGTCCAGTCGCTGAAGTAGGAGCACTGCGACGCGAGCGAACGCATGTAAGGCATCGTGGTCGCCGAGAAACCGAGACCAACGTTGGACCAGGTGCGGTTCTCGAAGGAGAAGATCACGACGTGCTGGTAGCGCGCGGGCGGCGCCGACGTGGAGCCACAGACGCTCGTGCCCCCTGTTCCGCCGTCGCTGGCACCGGCGGACGTGACGACCACCTGGGGCCGGTTGCTCGACGATGCTTCCTTCGAATGAAAATCGACGCCGTCGGTCGTGTTGCGAGGGACGATGGCGAAGGAAAGGGCGGTGTTTGGCCGCGCCACGCTCGTGATGTCGAGCTCGAGCCAGGTGCCCGAGGAAGCCCCCGTGAACGAGGTGACGAGCGTGCCGGTGGCGGGCTTGTTGTTCCAGGTAATCGACGTCTCGCCCCAAGTCGTCGAGGCGACGCTCAATACGTCGTAACGGCCGGCCGTCGTGTCGGCAACGTGCAGGCGCAGCTTCGCGCTGGAGATCGTGCCGACGTTTCCGATCGCGAAGCGCAGGTACGCGTGCAGGATCGAGCCGCCGTCGTCGCCGTCCGAAAGAATGGTCGTCGCCGTGCCGAAGTTGCTGTTGGGTGCGCCGGAACGTACGTACGAGTCGGCGGCCACACCTATGGTCGTGGTCAGAGCCGACGTTTGCTCTTCGATACTGTCGCCACTGTCGCCTGGCGAGCATGAGATGGAAACGACTACGGACATCGCCAATGGGACCAGCTTCCTCGCCACGGGCGGTCTGGATGCATCGGTACGCGGCATGCCTTCTCCTTGGGTCGTAGGGTCGAACGACACGGGGGCCGACACAGCGCCCCCGACGTCGTCAACTACTCCCAATCGCCCTGTCGATTCATGACACTTCTGGAAACGTCTCGAAACGCAAGTCGGCAATATCGCCTTTCGGTGAACGGGCCGCGGCACGTCGTTCTTGGCGCCGCGGCGATTGCACAGCAGCACACGCCAGCCACCTTGCGATCGCGACGGCGTCCGCTCAGCGGCGGACCGGTAGTTAGGCCAACCAGGCCGGCGCTTTCGTTGCGCCTCCGATGGATGCACGCGCATGATTCGCGCGGCCCGTGGACCTCAACCGGAGCCCGACGGGCGTACGGCCATCGACTGACCGTCGGTGTCCGCCGACTTCCGGCCGTGCCCGCGCGGCTGACCGGACATCGGCAACGATTGCGTTTCAACTGCGTTTCACGAGGAGTTTCGGTCCCATTCGTGCTCCACGGGGAGACATGCTGAACACTCCAACGCCTCATCCATCCCAGAATCGTCGTGCCCCGATCCACATCGCCATGATGACGCCGGCCTTTCCAGTCGAAGCGCTACTCCAGCTGCGCGAAGAAGTTGCTCGGGAAGGCCAACGGACATTCGCGGACTGGCGACCGTCGCTCGCGCGGACCGCGTTTGGACCCGCCGCGCTGAACATGGCGCACTACCTCGCGCTGCGAAAGCGAGACCTCCGGCCATTCCAAGAGGCGCTGACGCCATGGGGACTGTCGTCGCTCGGAAGAAGCGAAGGACACGTGCTGGCGAGCCTCGACGCCGTCCTGACGAGCATCGCGCAATTGACCGCTCGCACCGATCTTGCGCTTCCCCCGCGACCGCGGCCGGGCGCGTTCACGCTGGGAGATCGGTTGCTCGCGCGGAACACCCGCCGGCTCTTCGGCCCGCCTCTGGAAGGCAGGGACACCCACATCATGGTGACGCTACCTGAGAGCGCCGCGCAGGACGCGGCGCTCGTCGAGACGCTGGTCGCTCGCGGCATGTCGTGCGCGCGCGTGAACTGCGCTCATGGAACGCACGCCGAGTGGTCGTCAATGGTGGGCAACATCCGCGCCGCGGAGAGCAAGCTCGGACGGGTGTGCCGCGTACTCATGGATCTCGGCGGGCCCCGCGCGCGGACCGGTGCCGTGCTGGCGCGCGAGAGCAGGCGTCTGCTGACCGGCGACGCGCTGCTGCTGCGAGCGTCACCCCCCGATCCAACCGCGCTGGACTATCCCTTCCAAGCCCAGTGCCTGCCTGGCGAGATCTTCGACCGACTCGAACCCGGAACAGTTCTGTCGATCGACGAGGGGCGTGTCCGGGCGCGCGTCGAATCCGTGGACGAGGGCGGCGCGCGGGCGCGGGTCACGCAGGCGCCGACGGGCGGAGCCAGGCTGAAACCGGACAAGGGCCTCAATTTCCCCGGCACGCCGCTCGGCCTCCCGGCATTGACCGAGAAGGATCGCGGCGACCTCGACGTCGTGTTGGCGCACGCCGACCTGATTGGATACTCGTTCGTCCAGCACCAGTCGGACATCGAGACGCTTTGGGCCGAAATTGAGCCGCGGCTGGCCGCGACGCACCGCCGCCGGCCGGGCCTGATTCTCAAGGTCGAGACCGAAGAAGCGGTGCGCAACCTTCCCGCCCTGATCGTCACGGCCGCCGGCCGAACCCATACGGGTGTCATGATCGCCCGCGGCGACTTGGCCGTGGAAGCCGGATTTCAGCGGCTCACCGAGCTGCAGGAAGAGATCCTCTGGCTGACCGAGGCCGCCCACACGCCAGTCATCTGGGCGACCCAGGTCCTCGAGAACTTCGTGCGCAAAGGGAAGCTGTCCCGCGCGGAGATGAGCGACGTCGCGCTGGCTCAGCGGGCGGAGTGCGTGATGCTGAACAAGGGCGACTTCCTGACGGAGGCGCTCCCGATCGTCGACGACATCTTTCGCCGCATGCAAGGGCACCAGCACAAGAAGACCGCTCGCCTGCGCGCGCTGCGGGCGTGGACCTGACCAGGCCCCCGCGGTCCGGCCTGAAGCGCCAAAGATCGGTGTGCGATCAGTGGTGCCACACGACCAGCGGCAGCTCCATCGGAAGCGCCGCGAGCGTCGAGCGGGGAATGAGCCGGGGCGTGTACTCGCTGATCGGCCGATCATCTGGCACGCTGCCTTTGAACAGCTGGCCGTGGGAGGTTCCCGGCAACGGCCCGGCCGGAGACAGGGGAATGCGCCGCGATCCACCGCTGTGATTGCGATCGGCGTAAAGCTCCACGCTGAAATCGCCCGCCTCCAGCACGTCCTCGAAGACTTCGACGGTCACGTCCCAACCGTGGTCGGATTGGCTGGTTTCGAGCCGCCCCAGGCGCAAGGCCGGCCAGGCGTCCGCCAGCCGACGCGCCCACCGGTCCAGCGTACGCGCCTGCGCGAAGCCGTCACCGATACGCTGGGCGAGCGCGTCTTCAGCCGGCCGATAGTAGCCCTTCACGTATTCATCCAACATTCGGTTGGCGGAGAACCGCGGCGTCAGCTGGGACAGGCTGGCCCGGACGCGCGCGAGCCAGCCCCGCGGCAGCCCTTCGGCGTCGCGGTCGTAGAAAGCTGGCACGATCTCCCGTTCGATCAGTTGGAAGAGCGTCTCGGTGTCGCGCGCGTCGTCGTCGCCCTCATCGCCGGTCGGATCTCGGTCGCCGCCCAGCGACCACCCGACGTCGGGCGCGTAGGCTTCCGCCCACCATCCGTCGGCCACCGACAGGTTCAGCCCACCGTTAGCGAGCACCTTCATTCCGCTCGTGCCGCAGGCCTCCCATGGTTTTCGGGGAGTGTTCAACCAGACGTCGACCCCTTCGACCAACTCCTGCGCCAGCGCGAGATCGTAGTCCTCGAGGAATATGCAACGTGCCTTGGTTTCCGGACGGCCGGCGAATCGAACCCACGATTCGACCAAGTGCTTTCCCGGCCCGTCGTCCGGGTGCGCCTTGCCGGCGACCACCAGTTGGACCGGGCGATGAGGATCGGCAAGCAACCGACGGAGACGATCCGGATCGCGCAGCAGGAGGTTGGGCCGTTTGTAGGTGGCGAACCGACGCGCGAAGCCCAGCGTCAGGACGTCCGAATCGAGAGCGCGCGCCGCCGCCGCCACCACCTCGCGCCGCCCGCCATGCCGGGCGAGCTGGCGCGCCAGGCGCTGCCGGACCTTGCGAACGAGATCGTCGCGGGCGCGGCCCCGCATGACCCACAGCGCGCGGTCGTCGATCGACGCCGCGGCGCCCAGCGCATCGACGGGGCCGCGCCAGGGCTCCCCGCCGCAGGCCGCTGTCCACACTTCATCTGCCGACCGCGAGATCCAGGACGGAACGTGGACGCCGTTCGTCACGTGCCGAATGGGAACGTCGTCCGTCGGCCAGCGCGGGAACAACGAGCCGAAAAGGCGCCGGCTGGTCTCCGCATGGAGGGCGCTGACGGCGTTCACGCGCGCTGACCCGCGCATGGCGAGGAAGGCCGGTCGAAATGGCTCGCCGGATTCGCCGCTGCAGGCGCGGCCGAGGCCGAGCAGGTCACGGAACCCGAGGCCCAGCTCGGCGAGGTATCCTTCTTCGTGTGGGAAGTAGCGCGCGAGCAGCGAGGGTGAGAACGAATCGAAGCCGGCCTCGACAGGCGTGTGTGTCGTGAAGACGTTTCCGGCGCGGCTGGCCCACAGCGCCTCGTCGAAGCGCAAGCCATGCGCTTGCATCAGTGTGCGTGCGCGTTCCAGCACGACGAAGGCCGTGTGACCCTCGTTGAGGTGGCACGCTCCGATGTCTAGACGGAGCGCCTCGAGCAGCCGCCAGCCCCCGATTCCCAAAACTAGCTCCTGCCGGAGCCGCGTCTCCGGGCCGTCGCCATAGAGCTTCCCGGTGATGCCGCGATCGAAAGGATCGTTGGCGGGCGCGTTGCTGTCCAAGAGGTAAAGCGGCGTGCGACCGACGTTCGCGCGCCAGACCCGCAATGACAGGATCCGTCCCGGAAGCTCGAGAGAGATCGTGAGCCAACCACCCGAGGACGCCAGCTCGGGCTGAATCGGGAGGGCAGTGGGATCGTTGTACGGGTACAGAGCCTCCTGTCGTCCGTCGGGGCCTACCGTCTGGCGGAAGTAGCCTTCCTGGTAGAGCAAACCGACGGCGACAATCGGAATCCCCATGTCACTGGCCGTCTTGAGATGGTCACCGGACAGAACGCCGAGGCCGCCCGCATACAAAGGCAATCCCTCTCCCACGCCGAATTCCATGCTGAAGTAAGCCACCTTCTTCTGCAGGGTCAGTCCGGTCCCTGCCATGTCACTTGGGGAAACGACGCCGCTGCCGTAGTTTCGTCGTTCTTCGAGAATCGCTTCGAGCTCGCGCCGAAACGCCGCGTCGCGGGCAAGCTCGCGAAAGCGTGGCCCCGGTGTGTTCTGCAAGATGATCCAGGGATTGCGGGTCGCCTCCCAGGCCTCCGGTGCGATCGTCTTCCACAGGTGATTGCTCCGGCGGCTCCAGGTCCAGCGGAGATCGAGCGCCAGCTCGGTCAGCGGCGCTAGTCCGGGAGGGAGCTCCCGCGGAATGAAAGCGTGGATGCTCATGCTGTCGGCGGCCCACCGGGCCGCCGCATGACCGCATGATTCAGCGCTCCTGGATGCAACGGTTGCGAAAACCTTCGCCGCGCCTGCTATCGCTCGCTTTCGAGGATCCTCATCCGGTGCGCGTCAAAGCGAGTCCAGCCACCGCTTGAAGCGGAACTCGGCTCCACGTGTCAAACGACATCGGGAAGTGCGCCCTGGGCTCAAGCGTCGCGAAGTGATGTGTCGCGCTTCAGTTCGACGACTGTTGTTGCTCTGCAGGCGCGCCGGCGATCTGGGAACGCCAGAAACGCCTCTTCTTCAGGCGTTTCTTGTTGCGCGTCCAGCGCGAGGTCGTTGCACGGCCAGCACACGCCAGCCACGTCGCCCGCGCAATCTCAGCACCGATCCGCGCCGCCCGCCGGGCTGCGTGCCTTTCAACGATCGGAGGACCCAATGCTGACGTGGAACACCAGGGAGATGACTCGCGCGACGACCGTCGCGCTTTTTGTAATGGGAACCTGTCTTCTGTCCGCGCCGTCGAGCGCGAACGATCACGACGACGACAACTTCAACGGCAACTACGGCGACCCCGTCCAGGTCGGTCCCCGTCCCTACTACCTCATCGGGAAGATGAGCCCTAGCCCTCTCAAGCGCCAGCTCGAGTCGTGCGCTGACGGCCCGTTCTACAAGACGAAGTTCTCGATCGGCCATCGCGGCGGCGGCACGCTGCAATTCCCGGAGCACACGAAGGAAAGCCACCTCGCCGGCGCGCGGATGGGCGCGGGCATCCAGGAGTGCGACGTGACGTTCACGAGGGACGGCCAGCTGGTGTGCCGCCACGACCAGTGTGATCTCCACACCACCACGAACATCCTCGTCACCCCGCTCGCCGCGCAGTGCACGAAGGGGTTCACGCCCGCCGTGGTCGACGCCAGCGGCAAGCTGGTGACGCCCGCGTCGGCCCTCTGCTGCACGAGTGATCTGACCGTCGCGGAGTTCAAGAGCCTCAAGGGAAAGATGGATGCCTCTGTCCCCACCGCCAAGACGCCCCAGGAGTACCAGGGCGGAACGGCCAACTACCGCACCGACCTCTACAACACCGGCGCCACCGTGCTCACGCACAAGGAGAGCATCGAGCTCCTGCGCGGCCTCGGCAGCCACTATACGCCGGAGCTCAAGGCCGGCAACACGGCAGCCAAGCTGCAGGTCGCGCAGGTCTTCGGCAGCCAGGCTGCCTATGCGCAGGCCATGATCAATGACTACAAGGCCGCCGGCATCGCCCCGCGCAAGGTCTGGGCCCAGTCGTTCAACAAGGAAGACATCCTCTACTGGGTCAAGAACGAGCCCGCGTTCGGCAAGCAGGCGGTCTTTCTCGATGACGCCAACGTGCTCAGCGAGCTGCCGAGCGCCGACGAGCTGAAGAGCTACGCCCGCGACGGCATTCGAGTGGTGGCGCCGCCGATGTGGGCCCTCGTCACGGTCGAGAACGGCAAGATCGTGCCCTCGCAGTACGCGAAGGACGCCAAGGCAGCCAAGCTCGACATCATCACCTGGACGCTCGAGCGGTCGGGCCGCATCGTCGAGGAGGTGCTGCCCACCAGGGGCACGGCCGCTCCCTCGTTCTACTACCAGACGACGCTGGACGCGCTGACGAACGACGGCGACATCATGACGACTCTCGACGTGCTCGCCCGCCAGGTCGGCATCCTCGGCATCTTCTCGGACTGGTCCGGGACGGTCAGCTACTACGCCAGCTGCATGCGCCTGCACTAGTCAACGGGACCTCGCGCGCGCTGGCCTGCCGGCGCGCGCGTTGAACGTCCGGCGGCTAGAACCCCGCGCCGACGCCACCGAGGGTGAGCGTCGCTGCTGCGCACGTCGACCCGGACTGGGCGCATCTGCGCGCCCACGTGCGGGGCATGCTCGGCGGACGCCTCTCAAGCACGGCGGACGCCGAGGATGTGGTTCAAGAGGTGCTGTTGCGCGTGTTTCGGGGCACGAGCGGCCTGCGAGAAGGTGACCGCTTCGGATCATGGCTAGCAGCCATGGTGAGGAACGCGGTCGCCGATCAGCTGCGCGCCCGGCAGCGCCACCCGATCGTGCCCGGCAGCGCCGGCACAGCCCTCGAAGCTGCCGGAACAGGTCCCGATGAGCCCGATGACACGGCCCGCAAGAACCTAATTGCGGCTCTCCGTCCGTTCGTCGACCGGCTCCCGGCGATCTACCGCGAGGTGATCACTCTAAGCGAGCTCGAGGACGTCCCACATGCCGAGATCGCGCGCCGGCTGGCGATCTCGGTGTCTGGGGTGAAGTCCCGCGTGCAGCGTGGCCGCGAGCAGCTCCACAAGATGCTCACCGACTGCTGCGCTATCTCGGTCGACGCGCGCGGTGGCGTCGTCGACTGCGTGCCCAAGCAGCCGAACGCTGATCCAGATTGCCGTTCGCCGCGCTCTCTGGCTGTTGGTACCGCAAAGACCTAGTTCAGCCACAGAGACGTGCGTCGCGCGCCCAAGCTGCGACCTCGGCGCTAGACTTGCTGCTAGCCGCGAGGTCTAACGTGGATGGCGAAAGCGGAAAGCCGATCGACGTGTTGATCGTCGGCGCGGGGCCGACCGGTCTCACGCTCGCAGCCCAGCTCAGCTCGTTCGGGGTGCGCTTCCGGATCGTAGACCAAGCGCCGACCGCCGCCCACGAGTCCCGGGCGTTGGCGGTGCAGGCGCGGACGCTCGAGATCTTACAGAGCTTCGGCCTCGGCGAGACACTCGTGGCTCGCGGAAACCCGAGCGCGCGCCTCGCCCTGCACTTCGACGGCCGGCCCGCGGCGCACGTCCAGCTGGGCGGATTCGCAGCCGAGGACACGAGGTTTCCGTTCATCCTGTTCGTCTCGCAGGCCGAGACCGAAGCCCTCCTCGGCGACCATCTCCAACGGGTCGGTACCACGGTCGAACGGGGCGTGGTGCTGGTGAGCGCCGAGAACTGCGACGGCTCCGTCCGTTGCGTCATCCGGGGAGGGGACGCCTCCGGGGAGACGATCCGCGCCCGATATCTCGTCGGGTGCGACGGCGCACACAGCGCGGTGAGGAAGCAGGCGGGCATCCCCTTCGAGGGCGAAGCGTACCTCCAGGACTTCATGCTCGGCGACGTCGACGCCGACGGCCCCATCGAATCCGACGTGCTCCATTCCTTCGCGGCGCAGGGCCACGTCGCGATGTTCTTCCCCCTGCGTACACCGGCGAAATGGCGAGTGATCGCTCTTGGTCAAAGGAGGAACAAGCCGGAAGAGCGTCAGCCGCCTAGCCAGCCTGAAGAGTCGCTGACGCGAGGCGAGCTCTCGCTCGACGAGCTCCAGAAGTCCGTCGATCGATCCACCAGCGGCACCGTCACCTTGCGAAGTCCGGTCTGGCTGACGCACTTCCGGCTGCACCACCGGCAGGCGCGGAGCTACCGAAAGGGGTCCGTCTTCCTCGCCGGCGACGCCGCTCACATCCACAGCCCCGTCGGCGCCCAAGGAATGAACACCGGCATGCAGGACGCCTGGAACCTGGGATGGAAGCTCGCCCTGGTGGCGCTCGGTCGCGCCGACCCGAAGCTCCTCGACACCTACGAAGCGGAGCGCTGGCCCGTCGGCCGGAACCTACTCAGGTACACCGACCGGGCCTTCAGCCTGTTCACGCGCGTCATGGCGGGCAGCGCACTGGCAGCGTGGTTCCGGCGGACGATCGTATCCCGCATCATGCCCCTCGTCTTTCGCTGGGCGCGCCTGCGCGCGACCGCGTTCCGCTTCGTGTCCGAGTTGGCGATCTCGTACCGGCGCAGCCTGGCCGTGACCGAAGGGCGGCCGAAGCTCCGGTCGGGTCCGCGCTCGGGCGACAGGTTACCGGACGCGCGCATCGAGCGCGATGGCCGGAGCATGTTCCTGCAGCAAGCGCTGGCGGGCCCGACGTTTCAACTCCTCCTTTGCGGGCAGACGCAGGGCTGGGACACAGCCTCCATCGAGAAACTCGCGAATCGGTTCGAGGGCCTTCTCGTCGTGAGCCGCCTAACGCGTGGGGGCAGCGGCTCTGACGTGCTCGTCGATGCCAAGGGCGATGCGTTCTACCGCCTGGGACTGCGCGGCGCCGCGGACGCTCAATACCTCGTCCGCCCGGACGGCTACATCGCCTTTCGCTGCAGAGGGCACAACCTGGAGGCTGTGGCCAGCTATCTCGCCAGTTGGCAGATCTCTCGCCCTACGACGGAGGCGCCTTCTCGCTGAATACCAGGCGGAAGCCGTTGGGGTCCTCGATCGCGAACTCGATGCAGCCGTAGTTCTTCGTGTGCAAGTGCTCGACGACGCGCACGCGGCTGAGCAATCGGTCGTAGAGCGCGTTGACTCCGGTCATGCGGACGTAGACGTTCCAGTCGCCGTCGGAGCGTAGCAGGCCCTCCGGGCCGCACCGCCGGATCATGATTTCGACGTCGTCACGGCAGAGGATTGCGAACGCAAACGGCGGCTGATCGGGGAAGAGCGCCGCCTCGAATTCGAGGTGTTCCTCGTACCATTTGGCGGTGGCGCCGACGTCCACCGCCACTAGTACCGGCGCTGTGGCTTCGAGCTTGATCGTCATGCGGTCACAACCCGGCGGTGTTACGCGATTGCCGTGCACGTTCAAGAGCAAACATGATCTGAACGACTAACGGTGCTCCTCGAGAAGCCCCAACCTGGTAGACGCGGCAGCACGGCGCCACGGGCTCGCCTCCGGCCGCGGGCTCCTCTCCGGCCACGTCGACTCCGTCTACCAGGATCGTCGGTGAGCCCCACACCCGAAGGTGCGCTGGGGTGAGGGGGTCGGTGACGTCGATCTGGGTCACCGGCGGCGCATCAGGGTAGCTCGTCAGCGCTCGGTCCAATGCGTTGCGCGCCGCAACCACGTTCGGGCAGTCTGGGGAGTAGAGCAGCTGGATCACCATGACCTCGGAAGGCTGAGCCCTGTACCTGGTACAGGGTCAAGACGTCGGCGCCAGCGGCTCGTCGGATGGACGCTCGAGAGCTTCCAGGATCGGGCACTCGCGGTCGCGGTCGTTGCGCTCGCAGCTGGCGAGGAGCACCGCCAGCGCTCGCTTCATCGCCTTGAGATCGGCGATCTTCGCCTCGACGGCCGCCATCTTGGCTTGCCCCGCCGACTTCACGACCGCGCAGCTCGAACGACGGTTGTTCCGAAGGCGCAAAAGGTCTTCGATCTCGTCCAGAGTGAATCCCAGCTCCTGGCTGCGCTTGATGAACCGGATCAAGCGCACGGCCTCGGCCGAGTAAACCCGGTAACCGCTGGCGGTCCGGCTCGGCTTCGGCAGGATGCCGCGCCGTTCATAGAAGCGAACTGTCTGGATGTTCACGCCAGCATGCGCCGCGAGCTCTCCCGTTCTCATTCGGGGAATCATGAACCCTATACAGAGGTACGGGTCAAACCGCCCATCTCGGCTCAGGCCTCGGCGCGTCCGATGGAAAGACGCTCGCATCGGTACCGTCTGGGCGATGTTATTCCGAGTCCGGGGCAACGACGGGTCGCTCAGCCCGAACGTCACGCGGATCCTTGTCCTCCCGTAGCCCCTGAAAGCTCGGATGCCGCAGACCGTCGCTCGTCCACTCGATGAACGCGACCTCGGCGACCAGCAGCGGCTCCAGCCATCGAGAGTCTCGCAACACCTCGCGAGGAACCGCGGCGTGGAACGGAGCCGTCGCGCGCCCGAGACGCGCGAATCGAGCGAGCAGATCCTTCTCCTGACGCTGGTGGCCTGTCCCGACCTTGCCGGGGTACGTGAGATGCCCTTTGTCGTCGTAGTAGCGGAGGATCATCGAGCCTAGACCTCCGGTGACCGACGGCTGCCACCCTCCCACGACGAACTCCTGACGGAGCTGACATTTGGTCTTCTGCCAACTCCGGTGGCGAGCGCCAGGCCGATAGGGTTCCGTCCGGGACTTCGAAATCATGCCTTCGAGGCGCATCCGACTGGCGGCCGCGAAGAAGTCCGCCCCGCCACCGATCACGTGGTCGACGTATCGCAGCGGCGCGGGTGGCGTCGCGCCGAGGAGATCTCGCAGCCGCTCCTTTCGCTGCTCGACGGGAAGCGCGAGAAGATCCTCACCGTCGAGGTGGACGATGTCGAAGACGAAGTAGGCGAGGTTCGCGCCGCCTGGTGACCGCGTTTGCATGGCGTGGAAGCTGGTGCGACCGTCCGGGAGCACCGCAGCGACTTCACCGTCCAGGAGCGCCGAATCGAGCCGCAGCCTTTTCGCGGCAGAGACCACCGTCGGGAACTCGGCCGTCCATTCGAGGTTTCGCCTGCTCAGGAGCCGAACCTGGCCTCCCTCGATCGCGCAGCCGATCCGGTACCCGTCCAGCTTGATCTCGTGGATCCATCCATCGCCCGCCGGTGGTTCCTTCACGAGTTGGGCGAGCTGTGGGTTGTAGGGCGGAAGGGAGTTCGAACGCCGTGCCACCACGCGAAGCCTAACAGCAGTGAGGCGCCCTTCTCATCTCGAGCTGGATGGCGTCGGCTTACGCTCAGAGAGCAACTCACGCGCCTGGAAAGCGAATATGGTCTGGTGGATGGACCACATCGGGCTTCTGGTTTCCGACCTCCCTCGCGCCAAGAACTTCTACCGCGCCTGCCTTGCGCCGCTGGGCTGGCAATTTCGAGACTATGGCGCTCGCGGAGGCGTGTTCCGCAACGCGAGCAGCCCGCCGTTTTACCTGACGCCGGCGTCAACCGATACCCGCGGTCTCCATCTGGCATTCCGGGCCTCCTCCCGCGAACAGGTCGAGGCGTTCCATCGCGCCGCGCTCGCCCAAGGCGCGACGGACAACGGCCCGCCCGGGTTGCGACCCGACAACGGCGATGGCTATTTCGCGGCCTTCGTCCTGGACACGAGCGGCAACAACCTGGAGGCGGTTCACCTCGAATCCGTCGAGCGCGAGGCGTGAGACGCGACCGATGAGCCGATGGGGTCATTGGCGGGTGAGTCGATCGTCGCGTATCTCGAACGGAGGACCATGGGACTCTTGACCTTCAGCATCAACGTCACCCTGGACGGCTGCCTCGACCACCAGGAGGGAATCGCCGACGACGAGACACGCGCCTTCTTCACCCGCCTCATGGACGAGGGCGGGGCGATGCTGTGGGGCCGCGTCACCTACGAGATGATGGAGAGCTACTGGCCGACGGTCGCCCGCGGCGACGAGGAGGCGCCGCCGGCGATGCGCGAGTGGGCGGTCAAGCTGGAGGCCAAGCCGAAGTACGTGGTGTCGTCGACGCGAAAGGACTTCCCGTGGACCAACAGCCACCACATCGCCGGCGACCTGCGCACCGGCGTGCAGAAGCTCAAGGACGCGACCCCGGCCGGCGTGCTCCTCGGTAGCGGCAAGCTCGCGACCGAGCTGGACCGGCTGGATCTGATAGACGAGTACAAGTTTCTTGTCCACCCCAGGATCGCCGGCCACGGCCCAACCCTGTACCAGAGCGGGCTGCCCAGCACGCGACGGCTCGAGCTGGTCTCGGCGAATCCGCTCCGCAGCGGCGCGGTCGCCATGCACTACCGGCGCGCGCGCTGACTCAGAACAGCCCCGTCGCGCCCAGTTCGCGGGCCAGCATCGGGTCGCCCGTGAGGCCGTCCTGCGCATCAAGCGGCCGCGCCTTCGAGTCTGCCGCGGTTCTCCGCCGTCTGGAGGTCCATGCAGTCCCGGATATGTCTGCACGACCAAAAGCTCCCGTCGGTCCTCGCGTCGCCTCAGGGACCCAGTGCGTTCGATGGACGCAGACACAACGCCACTACCAACGCCGTCGCGACGGCACTCCTAGGCGTCGGAGAAAGAGTCATCAGAGTACCAACCTCGGGGCCCCGCAGGCTAGGCTACGACGGATCGATCGGATCGGGGTTGCATCCGAACGCGGTTACCCGACAGGAACGGCTACGACCTATTGGGCGGAACGCCTTGCCGGCCGACTTCGATCCGGTTCCGGCCCAGGGCCTTCGCTCGATACATGGCTTGATCGGCGGCGGAGATCAGCGTCTCCGCATCGGTGATTCCTTCTCCCGGGCAGATGGCGATCCCGATGCTGGCTGTGACGGTCAGCACCTTCGTTCCGACATCCACGGTGGTCGCCTCGATCGCTCGGCGGATGCGCTCCGCAAGCGGGAGAGCCTGGCCGAGCGGCGTCAGACGGCACGCGACCGCGAACTCTTCTCCTCCGCATCGGGCGAAGACGTCCTCACGGCGGACGAGGGCGTGTACGGCGTTCGCGGTTGCGGCCAGGACTCGGTCGCCCACCAGGTGGCCGTGGGTGTCGTTGACGGCCTTGAAGCGATCCAGGTCCCAGAAGATCAACGCGAGTGGCGCGTTGTGACGAAGGGAGAAGGCCACCTCCTCGTTGAGACGGTCCGTAAAGTGCTCCTTCTTGAGACCGCTCGTGAGGGTGTCTCTGAGGGCGCTCTTGTAGAGCTCGATCTGGAAGGCCGCATCGACTCCGTCCTGGTAGCTGAACTTGAGGATCGTCGTGGAGCCGATGGAGATCTTGTCCCCGTCGGCCAAAGGGCGCTCCGAGATCCTGATCCCGTTACAAAACGTCCCGTTCGTAGAGCCGAGGTCCTTCGCCTTGACGAAACCGTCGTCGACGGCGAACTCCACATGGGTGCGTGACACACCTTCGTCGGTTATCTGGACGTCCGCCTGAGCGCTTCTTCCGACCACCGTCAGCTCTTTGGTCAGCTTGTAGAGCTCGCCGACGCGTGAGCCCGCGATGATGAGGAGATACGGGTATCGGGTGCCTTGACCCGCCGGAGGACGAACCTCCGACGCCGTGTCTGTGTCCTCATCCGGAGGGACAGGCGGGGTGTTGGTACGCCTCGGCGATTCCGACATTCTCGGCTTCTCGACCGTCGCGCTCGGAGAACCTTCGACGGTATGCCCAGTCTATCGATCGACCGACACGGTGTCCGGGGCACCAGGGAGATTAAGAAAACTTAATGAGGGAACATTTCGCCCTCAGGCGAGAGACGCGGAGCCCGACGCGAGGTCGGGCTCCGTGAAGATGGCGTGTGCTACTCGGCCTTCTTCTCGGTCTTCTCTGTCTTCTCGGTCTTCGTCTCCTCGGCGCCGTCAGCCTTCTTCTTCTTGGTCTTCTTCGTCTTCTCGGTCTTCGTCGTCTCTCCCGCAGGAGGAGCAGCCTCGTCGGCGGCTTGGGCCACCGTCCAACTGACAGGGAGAAGTACTGCGAGACCGAGGAACACGATTCTGATCAGCGTCATGAGGAGCTCCTGGTTGGGTGTTGAGCGGAGGCAGGAAGATATCGCGCGTCGCCGCATCAGTGAACAGCGATGTCGCGGCGCTGTACCGCACCACGCGCACCACGTCATGGAGAGGACGAGCGTCGCTGCAACAGCGGCGATCTCGGCGACATGCGACGTCCCGAGCCTGGGGGACGACCTTGGGCCCGGATTAAGTTTCCGTAATCTCGGACCGGGGACCTTCGGCATAGACTCCCTCGATGCGCCTGCTGCTGGTGGAGGACGACGACAAGCTCTCGGCCTTCCTTGCCCGCGTCTTCCGCGAAGAGGACTACTTGGTCGAGACGCGCACCTCCGGACGGGAGGGGATAGCGGCTGCGGCAGACGCCGATGTCGTGGTCCTCGACTGGATGCTCCCCGACATCGACGGCCTCGAGGTCTGCCGGGAGCTCCGCGCGAAGGGAAACGACGTGCCGGTCCTCATGCTGACCGCGCGCGGCGAAGTCGACGATCGCGTGCGCGGCCTCAAGACGGGCGCGGACGACTACCTCGTCAAGCCGTTCGAGGTCAACGAGCTGCTGGCGCGGCTGGAGGCACTCCTCCGGCGCGGCGCCGGGCCCGCGTTGGCCGTCGGATCGCTGCGGCTCGACTGGCAGCGGAGGCGGGCCTGGTTTGGGGAAGTACCGGTGAATCTCACCGGCCGTGAGTTCGAGGTGCTCGCCCACCTCGCCAAGAACGCCGGCAAGGTCGTCACGAAGGGCGAGCTCCTGAGCGCCGTCTGGGGGGTCGGGTTCGATCCGGGCACCAACATCGTCGAGGTGCACCTCAGCCGCTTGCGCACAAAGCTCGGCGCGAGCCCTGGATTGATCGAGACCGTCCGAGGCGGTGGTTACCGCTTGCGCGCGGGATCCAGCACGTGAACGTCTGGCTGGGGTTGCGGGGCCGACTGGTCGCCGCGGTGACCGCGGTCAGCTTGGCCAGCCTCGGTGCGGCCTTCGGGATCGTATCGCTCGTCTTCGCCAACGTGCAGGAGCGGCAACTCGACCGCGCGCTCCTCTCCGTGGCGGACGAGGAGGTCCGGGCGCTGACACGCGATCGGGGCGACACGCCGGTCGTGCGGGACAGGCCGGGGCCAGCGGCCAACGACGTCGGCCCATTACCTCTATACGCAGCCCTTTACGACTGGAAGGGCGCCTTGCTCAGCGCGACCGAGACGTTCGGCGGCGCTCCGCCAGCATTCGCCGATCTGGCGTCGGGGCGTGCGGCCTGCTTCGACCTCCTCACCGGGCCCCAGCCCCTCCGCGCGACGGTGATTTCGTTGACGCTGCCGTCGACGAGCGGCTCACGCTCCGTCCGCCTGCTCGTGGCGGCGCCGCGCTCCGACCTCGACGGCGACGCGTCTCTCCTCCGCCGCGCCATGATTGTGGTGTTCTGCGTGGCCGTCGCGTGGACCGTGGCGCTGGCCCTGTGGGTGATCGGACGCCTGACCCGGCATCACCGGGCGATCGTCGCGACCGCGCTGCGAGTGGCCTCGGGCGATCTGTCGGCGCGCGTCGGCATCGTCGGGAGCGACGAGGTCGCGCGGCTCGGGCACACCATCGACGAGATGATCGATCGGCTCGCGCTTTTACTCCGGAGCCAGCAGCAGTTCATCGCCCACGCGGCCCACGAGCTTCGCTCGCCTCTGACGACCCTCTACGGCGAGCTCACCAACGCGCTCCGCAAGTCCCGCGGCATTGACGAGTACCGCGCCGCCATCGACGCGGCCCTCGACTCCACGCGGCGCCTCAAGAACCTCACAGAGGATTTGCTCAGCCTCGCCCGACTTGGCGCAGAACCGGCGCGGGCCGAGGTCAACGCGCCCCTCGACGGCGCGATCGATGAGGCGCTGCAGTCGATCGAGGCGGAGCGACGCGCGAAGGACGTCCGCGTCGTGGCGCGCCCCCTCGCGACCACCGTCGTGGGACGGGCCGCAGACCTGACGCGCATGTTTCGCAACTTGCTCGAGAACGGCGTCCGCCACAGCCCCGCCGGCGAAGAGGTCTCGATCGAGGCCCAAGTCCGCGGGCCCAATGTCGAAATCCACGTGACGGACAAAGGCAGCGGGGTTGCGGCGGAGGATCGGGACCGCGTGTTCGAGCCGTTCTACCGCGGCTCACGCGTACGCGGCGCCAGCATCCCTGGGGCAGGTCTTGGCCTTTCGATCGCCCGCGACATCGCGCGGCTCTACGGGGGCGACATCGTCATCGACGAGCACCAATCTACGGGCGCCCACTTCGTGGTGACGCTGCCACTCGCACCCGGCGCCTAGGCGACGGACACGAGAACCCCTGGAGAGAAGACATGTTGACCGAGCTGCTCGTCATATTCCTGCTCATAGTCGCCAACGGTCTCCTCGCGGGTGCTGAGATGGCGGTCGTCTCCGTGCGAAAGACGCGCATAACGGCCCTCCTCGAGACCGCGCACGGACGGGCTAGCGCGCTCCTCGCGCTGCGCAGCAAGCCCGAAACCTTCCTCGCCACGGTGCAGATCGGGATCACGATCGTCGGCACGACCGCGGGCGCGTTCGGCGGCGCGACCCTGGCGCGACACCTCGAGCCTCTGTTCAGTCAGGTGCCACGCCTCGCGCCCTACGCCCACGACATTGCCTTCGTCGTCGTCGTGGCGCTCGTCTCGTACCTGTCGCTCGTCCTGGGCGAGCTCGTGCCTAAGTCGCTGGCCCTCCGTGCCGCCGAGCCGTTCGCGTTGCTGATGGCACGCCCGCTCGTCGCGCTCTCCACGCTGGCCCGGCCGCTCGTCTGGTTCCTCACGGCAAGCTCCAACCTGGTGCTCCGGCCGTTCGCCGATCGCACGACCTTCACGGAGAGTCGCCTCTCCAAGGAAGAGCTGCAGGAGCTGGTCGGCGACGCGGTAAAGACGGGCGCCCTCGACGAGCACACGAGCGAGCTGGCCTCACGTGCTCTCGAGTTCGATCAGCTCACCGGGTCCGAAGTCATGGTTCCCCGCAACCGGATGACGATGCTGCCCAAGAACGCCAGCCAGGACATGGTCCGGCGCTGCCTGCTCGAGGAGCGACGCTCACGCATTCCGATCTACGACGGCAGCATCGACAACGTCGTCGGCTACATCAACGCCAAGGACCTGCTGCCGCTCGCCTGGGAGAACAAGCTCATCGTCCTGGTGGACGTGCTCCGCCCCGTGCGTCTATTCCCCGAGATCACCCCGGCACTACAGCTGCTCCAGTTCATGCAAGGCGAACGGCAGCGGCTCGTCGTGCTGGTCGACGAGCACGGTGCCGTGGCGGGGATGGTCACCTTCGAGGACATGGTCGAAGAGCTCGTCGGCGAGGTGGTGAGCGAGCACGAGCGGCAGGTGGCCTCGATCGTCAAAGAGGCTTCTGGAGCGCTGCTCGTGCGCGGCGAGGTGCCGCTCCGCGATCTCAGCCGCGAGATTGGCGTCGAGCTCGCCGAGGTTCCCGGTGTCCGCACCGTCTCGGGCCTGTGCAGCGCGCTCGCCGGCGGCGTCATTCCCCAACGCGGGGCCCGGCTATTGGACGCGAGCGGCGTTCTGTTCGAGGTGCTCGAAGCCACGCCGAGGTTCGTCCGACGCACCCGCGTCTCGAAGCCGCAGACGAGCCCGGCGCTCGCGGCCTGAAGACTATCGACCTCCGCCGCCCAACGCCTTGTAGACGACCACGTTTGCGATGCGCCTGCGCTTCCAGGTATCGATGAGGTCGAGATCCGCCCGCAGCGCGCTTTGCTGCGCCAACAGCACTTCCAGATAGCTCGCCTTGCCCGCGCGGAACAGCATGTCGGCGGCGGATACCGCCTGCACCGTCGCGGCCTTCTGTGCCTTCTTGAACGCCAGAATCTGCTCGGTGTGGCGGATGCTGGAAAGCGCGTTGACGACCTCGACGTAGGCGACCAGGATTGTCCGCTGATAGCCGTACATGGCCTGAATTTGGCTGGCTTTGGCCCCGGCGAACTGGGCTTCCAGCGCGCGCCGGTTCACGAGGGGCGCCAGGAGGCCGCCCGCCACGGAGTAGGTGAGCGACCCCGGAACCCTGAACAAGAGGGTGGGATTGAAGGCCTCGAACCCGACGCTGGCGCTGAGGTTGATGCTGGGGAAGAAGGCCGCGCGCGCCGCCTTCAGATCGAACTTGGACGCGCGCACCTGCAGCTCGGCCTCGCGGATGTCCGGCCTGTTCCTGAGCAGCTCCGAGGGGAGCCCCGCCGCAGCCTTCGCCGGTAGCTCCGTGAACAGGACGTCCTTGTTTCGGGCGATCGGCCGCGGGTAACGCCCCAGCAAAAGGTTGATCCGGTTCTCAGTCTCCAGCGTCTCGCGCGTGCTTGCCAGTTCCAGCGCCTGCGTCTGGGCAAGTTGGGCCTCGAACTGCTGCACGGCCAACTCGTTGGCCCTGCCCGCCGCCTTCTGCAACCGGACCACCTCCAGGGCCTCTTGCTGTCTGGCCACGGACTGCCGAAGGACCTCGCGCAGGTGATCCAGGGCAAGCAGCTCGAAGTACGTCGACGCGACGTCGGAGACGAGTGACGTGATCACCAGATTCGTCCCCTCGATGGTCGCCAGGTACTGAGCGACCGCCGACTCCCGTTGATTTCGCAGCTTGCCCCAGATGTCCACCTCCCACGACGCCTGCAGCCCGACCGCGAAGTCGGGCAGAGGATTCGGGATCGGCCTGCCCGGCGTGATCTCTGTCGTGGCGTTACTGGCGCCTTCGCTGGTGTAAAGGCCGAACCGCTGGAGGCTGCTCCCCAGGCTCAACGCGACCTGGGGCAGCAGCAGGCCCGAGGCGCCGCGAGCACCCGCACGGGCCATCTCAATTCGCTGCATCGCGATCTGCAGATCCTGGTTGTTGCTCAGCGCCTCCGCGATCAGACCGTTGAGCTGCGCGTCACCGAACCAGTCTCGCCAACTGGTCTGGGCGACGCTGCGACCGCCTGATTCGCCGTCGAAGGCGGCGGGCGTTGGTTTGTCGGGTATCACGACCTCGGTACCAATGCTTCTGCAGGCCGCGCCGGTCGCCGCGAACAAGATGACGCAGAAGGCCCGCCTCATCCGACGACTTGCTCAACCGGAGTGTCAGCACCTGCCGCCGTCGTCTCGTTCGAGGCGAGCGTCGGCTCGTCGGAGTTTGACGACTCCCCACGCTTGCCCGAGGGTCGCGGAGCAACGGGGGTAAAGATGACGTAAAGGCCAGGGACGAGGACGACGCCCCAGATCGTGCCGAGCAGCATGCCCCCGGCGGCCGCAGTGCCGACCGTCCGATTGCCGACCGCGCCCGCGCCCGTGGCGACGACCAGGGGCAACAGGCCCACGAAGAAGGCCAGCGACGTCATCAGAATGGGGCGCAGTCGCAGGCGGGCGGCTTCGACGGCGGCCTGGAACGGTGACCGCCCTTCACGTCGCTTCAGTTGGGCGAACTCCACGATCAGGATGGCGTTCTTTCCCAGAAGGCCGATGAGCATGATGAGCGCCAGATGCGCGTAGATGTTGTTGTCCAGCCCGATGAGCTTCAGACCCAGGAACGCGCCGAACACCCCGGGAGGCAGCGAAAAGACCACGACCATCGGCAGGACGAAGCTCTCGTACTGGGCCGATAACACCAGGTACACGAAGATGAGACAGATCCAGAACACATACAGGCCCTCGTTGCCGGCATTGACCTCGTCGCGTGAGATGCCGGCCCAGTCGATGGCATAGCCGCGCGGTAGCTTGTCGCGGGCGGCCTCCCGGATCGCCGCCAGCACCGTTCCGCTGCTCACGCCCGGCCGACCCTCCCCGTTCAGCTCCGCTGACGGATACATGTTGTACCGCGTGAGCTGATCGGGCCCGTACGTCTTTCGCACGGTCATCACGGATGCCAGCGGCACCATCTCGCCGCTGTCGCTCCGCACCTGGATCTTGAGCAGGTCCTCGGGAGCGGCTCGGTACTCGGGAGACGCTTGGACCATGACCTTGTACATCTGTCCGAACCGAATGAAGTTCGTGGCGTACTCGCTGCCGAGCATGGTCTGCAGGGCTCCGAGCGCGTTGTCGACGGTGACCCGCTTCTGCGCGGCCCGGTCCATGTCCACGCTCACCATGTACTGAGGAAAGCCCGCGTTGAAGATGGTGAAGGCGCTAGCGATCTCCGGACGCGCCTTCAGCTCGGCAATGAACCCTGTGACGACCCCTGCCATGTTCGCCAGGTTGCCGGTGCCGGTCTTGTCCAGCACCCGCAGCTCGAACCCGCTGGCGTTTCCGTAGCCGGGGACGGACGGCGGCGGGAAATACTCGATCTCCGCCGCCCTCAGATGTGCGGTCTTCTTCTTGAAGGCCTCGATCACCGCTTCGACAGACTGGGTTCGTGCGCTCCAAGGTTTCAAATTGACCAGACACGTCCCGTAGGTGGCGCCGGTGCCATCTGAAAGAATGTTGGTTCCCGCCAGCGTGGCGATGCTCTCGACCCCATCGATGTCCCGCCCTGCTCGCTGGATGGCATCGACCACCTCCTTGGTGCGCTCGAGGGTCGCACCCGGCGGGCTGGTCACGCTGGCATAGAAAAAGCCCTGATCCTCGGTCGGGATGAAGCCGGGCGGCACTGACCTCGCCAGCAGGCCTGTGCCTCCCACGAACCCGCCGATCACAAGGACGGTGATCAGCCGTCGGCCGGCCGTCCTGGTGACCAGCGCGGCATACCGCCCATCGAGCCGCTCGTAACCGCGATTGAACCAGGAGAAGAACCGCGCCTTGGCCCGCGGGCTCGCCGGCCGTGGACCGTAGTCGTGGTGCCGCAAGATCTTGGCGCACAAGGCCGGTGTCAGGGTCAGAGCAACGAGCCCCGACAGGATGATCGCGATGGCCATCGTCAGAGAGAACTGGCGGTAGAAGATGCCCGACGGCCCGTTGATGAACGCGACGGGAATGAAGACCGCCGACATCACAAGGGTGATGGCGACGATGGCGCCGCTGATCTCCTTCATCGCGCTCTCGGTGGCCTCTCGTGGGCTGAGGCGCGCGTGTTCCATCTTGCTATGCACTGCCTCGACCACGACGATCGCGTTGTCCACCACGATGCCGATCGCCAGGACCAGCGCGAACAGCGTGATGAGGTTCAGCGAGAATCCCAGGAACTGAATGAAGAAGAAGGTGCCGATCAGGGACACGGGCACGGCGATGACGGGGATCAGCGTCGAACGCCAATCCTGCAGAAACAGGAAGACCACCAGCGCGACGAGCAGGAAGGCCTCGAAGAAGGTCATCGCGACGTTCTTCACCGACGCGTTCAGGAACCGGCTCACGTCAAAGCTGAAGTGGTAGTCCATGCCGGGCAGGAAGGTCGCTTCCTTGAGGCTCGCGAGACGCTGCTTCACGGCCGCGACGACCTCGCTGGCGTTCGAACCGGGCAACTGCTTGAGGAGGACAGCGGCCGCGGGCCGGCCGTCGAACTTGGCTTCGACGTCGAAGTACGTTGTGCCGAACTCCACCTCTCCGACGTCCTTGATCTTGAGAATCTCGCCGCTCGCGGTGGATTTGATCGGGATGTTCGCGTAGTCCGCCGGGGTGCTGAACTTGCCCGTGTACCTGATCGTGTACTGGAGAGGGGTCCGGCCCTTGTCGCTGTTTTCCCCGATCTTTCCGGGCGCCGCCTCGACGTTATAGGAGCGCAGCGCGTTCACGACATCGTCGGGCGCGATCTGGTAGGCGGCCATCTTGTCCGGTTTTAGCCAGACGCGCATCGCGTACTCTTTGGCGCCCAGGATGTCGGCAAACCCGACGCCGTTGATGCGCTTGAGCTCTGCCAGAACGTTGATGTCGGTAAAGTTGTAGAGGAACTTCTCGTCGTGCTCAGCGTCCGTGCTGCTGATGCTGAGGTACATCAGCATCGCGTTCTCTTCCTTCGCAATCTTGACGCCGTTCTTGATGACCTCGGATGGAAGCTCGCCCATCACCGAGTTCACGCGGTTCTGCACGTTGATGGCGGCGACGTCCGGGTCGGTGCCGGTTTCGAACAGGATCTGAACGACTCCGACGCCGTCGTTCCCAGTGTCACTGCTCATGTACTTCATCCCGGGGACGCCGTTGATGGCGCGCTCCAGCGGGACAATCGCGGCCTTCTCGACCGTCTCGGCGTTCGCGCCCGTGTACTCGACGGTTACGTTGACCTCCGGGGGAGCGATGCTGGGAAACAGCGTCATGGGAAGGCGCTTGAGCGCGATGACGCCAAGCAACGTGATGACGATGGATACGACCGCGGACAGAACAGGCCGGCGGGTGAACGTGCTCTGCACCGGTCGAAGCCTCGCTACAACGTCGACCCAGAGACGACCGGCTCGGATCGAATAGCGATTCGGGCGCCGTCCTTGACTCGCTGGATACCGTCGGTGACGAAGCGGTCGCTGGCCGTGAGGCCAGACTCCACGACGAAGGCATCCTTCAGGCGAAGCTTCGGATAGATCCGCCGCGCATGCGCCCGCCCCTCTTGGTCCACGACGTAGACATAGACGTGGTCCTGGATCTCGAACGTCGATTTCTGTGGGACGACGACGGCGTTCTGTAGCTGCGCCTTGACGACCACCTTGCCGCTGCTGCCGTGTCTCAGGAGCTGACCTTCATTCGGAAAGCGCGCACGAAAAGCGATCGTTCCGGTGTTCCGGTCGATCTCGCTGTCCACCGCGTCCATCACGCCAGAACCGGAGAGGAGCTGACCGTTCGCGAGCTTGAACGAGACCTCCTTCGTCCGTCCTTGCTCTCTCACCGCCGCGTACTCGAGGTACTCCTGCTCGGACACCCGGAAGTACACGAACACCTCGGACGTGTTCGTCAGGGTGGTGAGGAGGTCGCCGTCACTGACCATGCTGCCGACCTTCTTTGGAATGCGACTGACAATCCCAGCGAAGGGCGCTCGCACCTCGGCATACGAGAGCGTGACCGCCGCTAGCCCCTCGTGGGCCATGGCCTCGTCCACCTTGGCCGCGTAGGACTCGATCTTCGAGTCGATCAGCGCCATCTCTGCGGCCGAAACGACCGCCTTCTCCAGCAGCATCTTTGTGTTTGTTCTCTCCAGTTGTGCCGCCTTCAACTCTGCCCGGGCGCTGGCCGCGGCGGCACGCGTCCGGCGGAGGTCCTGCTGGAGCTCCTTGGCGCTGATGGAGAACAACAACTGTCCGGCCTTGACGGCTTGCCCCTCGTCCATGCCGACGGCCTCGATCCGACCCTTGATCCGCGCACGCAACTCGGCGCGCTGCAGGGCCTGGACCTCACCAACGTACTCGCGTTCGTAAGTGGCCGGCGCCTTGGCCGGCGCCGCCACCGGGAAAACATCTGGCGACGACGCCGCGGCGGGCGGGCTCTTACAGGAGACGAGGGCGAGGACAAGGGCGAGGGCAAGCGCGAGGGACAGACTCCTGAAGGCCTTCATCAGCGAACACCGCCATCGGACGGCGGCGGGATCGGCAGGCCGCGCTGAGCGCCACCCTTTGTACTGAAGAAGTATCGGTACCGCGGAGTGCCACCGCAGGCAGCAGCGGCCAGAACCGCCACGAAAACGAGGATAACCTTCCAGAACTTGATCTCAACTCGATGCATCGGGTCCACCCGCTCCGTGGGTGGTCGCCCGGCCTACGGAAGCCGCATCAGGCTATGCGCGCTCGGTCACCGACTCACGTTAAGTTGTCGTAATGTTGTCCAACGGTCTTCGCCGGTTCTTGGGTTTCCGGCACTCCCCGTACGCTACGGTGTGATCGGCGGGATCGTCTCCTCTAAGGTTCTGGGTCTCGCGGTCCCTCTTCGTCTTCTTCTCGTTCGGGTACCTTCGTCTCCGCGGCGATGCGAAGGCGAGCGTTCTGGGGATCCGGACCGTCGGTGATGAGGTCGATGGGGCCGAGCGGGCCCGCAACCCGGTTGTAGTCCAGGGCCATTCGTTTCGCGCCGGCCTCGCTCCCGCAGTGCGTCTGCGCGATGAAGACGCGACCGCCCGACCCAAAGAACCAGAACCGCATCGCCACGCCAGTATAGACAGGAGCGGCGGAAAGCAGCCTTCCGCAACATTACGAGTTCTTAATGCCTGACAGGCTGGCCATCACGGCGACAGCAGCAGTTAGACTTCGACGATGACGTCCGGTTTTCTCGACGAGCACCCAGGGTTCGAGAACGCGTTCAACGGCGCAAAGGTTTTCTCCGCGACCAAGATGAGAGACCGTGAGGAACTCGGGGAACGAATCACCGACTGGATTCGGGAAAACAAACAGTTCGAGATCGTCGACAAGGTGGTCACGGTCTCGTCGGACGCAGAGTTTCACTGCCTTGCGATTACGATCTTCTTCCAACGTCGACCCGCCCGAAGGGGGCCAACCTAGGTGATGCCTGCCTCTCGGGGTGCCACCGATCGGAACTGGATCAGCAGCACGATGTCGTAGATGGCCTTCAGCGTGCCGCCGATGATCAGCGGCCAGCCGAACGTCGTCTTCTCCAGGAGCGCGCCCGCAATCAGCGGCGCGAGGCCGGCGGCGAGGCTCCTCGGGACGTTCGTCACGCTGGACGCCGCGGTTCGCTCCTCCGGTGGGACGATCGCCATCACGAACGCCTGGCGGGCGGGGATGTCCATCTGGGCCAGGGCCATGCGGAGGAGCAGGAAGGTGATGCTGAGCCCGGCCGTCGGCATCAGCCCGGCCAGGATAAGGAAGAGGTTCGCCGGCAGATGCGTGTAAACCATCGTCCTGATCAGCCCTACGCGGGCTGCCACGCGGGGCGAAAGGATCTGCGAGAAGGCACTCAGCGTTCCCGCGACGAGGAAGACGACCGCCGTGGTACCGGCGTCGAGGTGGAAGCGGCGGAACAGCCACAGGACCAGAAGCGACTGCACGACGAAACCGCCGCCGAAGGAGTCCAGGCTGAACAGCGCGGCGAGGCGCAGCACGATGTCGCGAGACTCGGCCAGCGGCTTCCTGCTGACGGTCGACGCGTGGATCTCCAGCGCGGGAGACAGCCTCCGGTAGATGATGGCCGATCCAATCGCGCAGACGGCGTAGAAGACGAACGCGCCGCGCTCCGCAGCCACTAATGAAACGCCGCGGTGGGACGCGAGCAACGCCGGCACGCCGCTCAGAAGGGCACCGAGCGCGCCCGCCAGCGATCCGGCGAGGTTGTACCAGCCGAACAACATGGTGCGGGCCGTCCCGCCGGCGGTGTGGGCCAAAGCGGCTTGCTCGGCCGGAAGAAACAAGCTCACGTCCCCCGACGAGGGGTTCAGAGTCCCGCCGACGGCCACGATCAGCAGCGGCCAGAAGGTCGTGAACCCGGCGAATCCCAACCCGGTTGCGAACATCAGACCGGCTGCCGACAACAAGATCCCTCTGCGCGAGAAGCGATTGCCGAGCAGCCCGACGCTCAACGTGACCGCGGCCGACCCGAGCAGGGTGCCGGTCACGATGGCACCCACCTCGAACGGGCTCAGCCCGAGACGAGTCAGGTAGGTCGCGAGCGCGATGCTGACGAGGCCGTCGGCAAGGCCGCGAATGCTTCGCGTGGCGATGAGCTTTCGCGCGTCGGTCACGTCCCGCTCGGTGACAGTGTCTTCATGGCGTCACGCTGAAGTCGTCGAAGAGCACCTTCGAATCGGCCTTCGACCAGAGACCGCAGCGGCCGATCGGGGAGCGATCGATCTTACGGCGCAGGCGCTCCTTCCCGTCGACGGTCGCGACGAGCTCCGTGGCCTTGATCGTGGCTTCCAGCGTGTGCCACGTGCGCGTCGCGGTCTCGACGCCGCGGATGGTCTGGACGATCGTCCGCTTGCCCTTGACCACCTTGAAGAACAGCATGTTGTTCTCGAGCGCGTTCGCGCGGACGCCCCAGTAGCTTCCGTCCTCGCCGATGTCGTACGCGATGCCCGCGGCTTGATCGATACGGCCGGAGATCGGATAGAAGCGGACCGAGAGTTTCCTGTCGCCCTTACACTCGCCGTTCCAGACCGCGAGCGGAAAGAAAGCGAAGGCCTTCACGCCGTCGAGGAATTCTGCGTAGCGATCTCCGTAGAGGCGCTTGGCCTGGTCGGCGAGGTTGGCGGACGGCGTGCCCTGCCGCCAGCGCGTGCCGTCCACCATGAGGCCCTTCTTGCCGTCCGCCTCTCCGACGTACCAGTCGCCGATGAGCCCCTCGACCGCCTTCGCGGGTCCGCCCGGCTTGTCGTCGTCGAACGAGACGGTGGCGGTGATGAGCGTCGCCGCGGCGAGCGTCGCGGCTATCCCGGATGACACAGTGATCATGTTCTCTTCCTCCTGTTGATCGTGAGGACGGCGCCGGCCGCCAGAAACAGAACCGGCAAGACGATGTAGCAGGTGACCAGGACGAAGGTTCGTCTGCCGCCTTCGATGACCAGCGGGTAGCCCCGATAGTCCTGCTGGCTCCAGTCCGGCAGCGGCCGACCGGCCAGCTCGAAGATCATCGTCACGAGCTCACGGCGGCTCGTGGATGTCGTCTCACTCGAACGCGCGCCGAGCTGAATCGTGATCCGGCCGTAGCGGTCGCCGCCCTCCAGCGCGGCTGGTGCGCTGCGCTCGTCCGGCGGAAAGCGGACGCGAAGGTCGGGGCGGGCGAGTCGAACCTTCGCGAGCGTATCGGTCTCGAGCTGGCGGCGTCGGCTGTCCTCCCGATCGAGGTTCGCGGTGATGATGAGCGGCCCGCCCAGCGCCTTGAGCTCATTTACTGCTGCCGGCGGCAGGGAATGCCGCCGGTTCTCGCTGACGTCCCATGCGCGGGGAATCTGCCGAAGCGCTACGCAGCCGACTACGAGCGCCAGTGCGCCCGCGGCGATCGCCGCGAGCCGCCTCGGGCCGTGGAGATCGAACCGACAGCCGGCGCACGCCAGCGCAAACAAGCCGCCGAGCGCGCCCGCGAACCAGCCGATGGCCCCGAGATCGAGCGTCCCTTGCTCGAAAGGCCGCAGGTGCATGGTCGGCGACCAGGACGCTGCCGTGCCGAGCCACGCCAACGCGGAGAAACCTTCTGCCGCGTCCACCGCCCAGGTGAAGGCGACGGCGAGCAACGCCGCGGTCGCGGCCTGGGCGAAGCTGCGCGTGAAAGCCGCCGCAACCACGCCGACGCCGGTCACGAATGCGGCGTAGAGAACGTAACCGAGCAGCGCCGATGCGGTCTCCGCCAACGCCAGATGTCCGCCAAGGAGGCGCCAGACGACGAGGGCAAGTACGGTCGCCGTCCAGGGCACCAGCGCGCCGGCGAGCGCGGCCGCCCACTTGCGGGCCACGAACCAGGACGCCGACCCGGTCGCCAGCAGGCGAGCATGGAACGTGCGTCGGTCCTTCTCGACCGCGAGCGTGCGCGCCCCTATAAGCGGCCCAAACAACGAGAGCGCCAAGTAGAGCCCGCCAACCGACGGCCGAACGATACCGAGTAGAGGATCGAACTCGCGGGACATCAGCGTGTTCTCGAGCGCCGAGCGCGAGCCCGCGGTGTAAAGGTCGACGGCCAAGACGAGGCCGTGGCCGACGAGAAGAGCGGCGACCGCGGCGGTCAGCCAGGTGACCCTGGCTCCCAACACCAGCGCGAGCTCACGCCTCATGCGCGCTCCCTCCGCCGCGTTTCGCCTCGAGCAAGGCGAGGAACGCGTCATGCAATGAGGTCGTCGCGGGTACGCCCGCCTGCGCACGCAGCTCCGCCATCGTTCCAACCGCGACCGTTCGGCCGACGTCGAGGACGAGGATCCGCGACGCGAGCGCTTCGGCATCCGACATCTGGTGCACCGTGACCAGCAAGCCGGTGCCCCGGGCGGCCGTCTCTTGCAGCAGACGAACGATATCGAGCAGCTGGAGCGGATCGAACACGCCGGTCGGCTCGTCGAGCAGCAAGAATGGCTTCGGCGCGGCCAGTGCCTCGTACAGCAGCACGCGCCGGCGCTCACCACGCGAGAGCGAGCCGACGAGGGCACGGCGAAGGTCGGAGAGGCCGAGCCGCGCCTCCAGCGTTCGCTTCCAGGACGCTTCGGCTCGTGTGTCCGCGTCGAGCACGAGCCCCACTCGCGCCTCGAGCGTCGGCTCGGCCTCTCCCGAGAGATGTCCGAGCCACCGCGCCCGGCTCGTCAAGCTTCCGAGCTGCCGGCCTTGGACCTGGATCTCCCCGGCCGCGATCGGCAGCGCGCCGACCACGGCTTCGAGCAGCGTCGTCTTTCCGGCGCCGTTCGGGCCGACGACAGCCACCGTCTCGCCGGCCCGAACCGACAGCGAGATGCCGTCGACGACCCGACGTGGACCGCGCCTCACGACGAGGTCTCGGATCTCCAGCATTGGGACGGCGTCATTCATGACCGTCGCAGCACCAGCCCCAGCACGCCGGCCGCCACGATGACCACCGGCTCGGGAAGCTTCTTGAACCGGGTGAACACCAGCCAGGTCGCGACGGCGATCGCCACCGTCGTCAGGTCGATCAGCGCGCGCCGGCCGAGGACGAACGTCGCGCCCGCGATCGCGCCCGTCGCGGCGGCCGTGACGCCGTCGACGAACGCCCGCACTTTCGGGTTGTCGGCGAAGCGCCGGAAGTACGGCGCCGGGACGATGACGAACAGATAGCAGGGAAGGAACACGCCCACGGACGCCGCGGTGGCGCCGAGCGGCCCGGCGACGAGATACCCGATGAACGCGACCGTGATGACCACCGGGCCGGGCGTGATCATCGCGACCGCGACCGCGTCCAGGAACTGGCGCTCGCTCAGCCAATGAAACTGGTTAACGACGCCGCCGTGCAGGAACGGAACGATTGCAAGCCCGCTGCCGAATACGAACGCCCCTGCTTCGGCGAAGTAGAGCGCCACCTTCGCCAGCAGCGGCCACGTCACCGCCACGCCGGTCGTCGTCGCTTCGGCGAGCATCGTCAGCAAGCCGGGCGGCAACAGCGCCGCCGCCGGCGCCGCCGGTCTCCATTTCGCCTTCACGACCAGGGCCACGACGCCCGATCCAACGAACAACCAGATGATCTCGGACTCGGTCCAGGCCGTGACGACCGCGCTCGCCAGGAAGAGAGTCCAGAGCAGGCGGTCCTTCGCCAGCGTCATCTTCACGAGCTTCAGTGCGCTGCGCGCGATGATGGCGATCACTGCGGCACCGATTCCGTAGAACGCGCTCTGCATCCAGGGGAGGCCGCCGTAACGCACATAGAGCGCCGATATGACCAGCACCATGAGAAACGACGGCAGGATGAAGGCCGCGGCGACGGCGGTGGCGCCGAACACGCGACCCTTCGCCCATCCGAGATAGATCGCCAGCTGGGCGGCAAGCGGCCCGGGCGCCAGCTGCGCCAGCGCCAAACCGTCGACGTAGTCCTTCTTCGTGATCCAGCCGCGCTTCTCGACCAGATCGCGCTGCATGTAGCCGGTGAGCGCGATGGGACCACCGAATCCGAACGTGCCGAGGTAGAGGAAGTACCGCAGCACGTCCTTCAGGCTTCCGGAGCCCGCCTCCGTCGGAGCGGCCGGTGCTGGCGCGTCGACCTCGCTCATGGCGCCGGCGGCAGGTGTTTCGTCTTGTCGAGCGCCGCCTTGATCGTCTTGGCCAGACCGTCGCTGGGGCCGACGCCCCAGAAGTGCAGGAACACGATGCGCGGATTCTCATTGGTCATGTGGTTGTGGATCGCGACGACGTCGATCCCGCCTCCACGCAGCGCCTTCAGGACAGCCTGCAGTTCTGACTCCAGCATCGCGAAGTCGCCGTCAACGACGGCCTTCTCGTCGCTGCCCGCGAAGGCCGCCCAGGTGTTGACGCCCATGGCTTTTCCGACCGTGTGCCCGCCCATCTTCGTCGTCCGGCCGATGACGACCTTGTAGACGCCGTCCTTGAGCTCGCCTTTGTAGACGAGCACCGCTTCGATCTTCGCGGGCGTGAGGCTCGTCTTGGCGGGATCGATGTCCGCCCGCAGCGTTTCGCCCTTGCCACCGGCGGTCTCCTTGAGGCGCGCGAAGACCTTCCCGACCGCCCCGGCAAGCACCTTCTCCTCGCCCATGCCGCCGACGTGCATGAACATGATCTTCGGGCTGTCCCAGAAGAAGTGATTGTGGAGCGCTGTCACCTCGAGCCCGTTGTCGAGCGCGGCGCTCATCACCGGATTCACCTGGTCCTCGAGCAGGACGATGTCCCCCATCACCATGGTGTGCTTGCCGGCCTTGATGAATGCCGCCCAGGCGGTGAGGCCGAGAGGCGGCGTCATCCGCACGCCGGCAGCCGTGGCCTTGATGTCGCCGCGGGGCAGCGACACTTTGAACACGCCCTCCTTGGCATCGAGCGCGCCCTTGGCGCCGGTCAGTTCCTCGATGGCGGCGGTGTCAAACGCGGCCGCAGGCTTGTCGCCAGCCGCCGAGACCGAACCGGACAGGGCGAGCATACAGACCGCTACGGAGATGATGCGGATGCTTGGGGTTGTCATGTCTTCTTTCTCCTCCACGCCTCGTAAAGGGCGTCGAACAGTTGAGAGCCGAGCGCGATGCGAGCCTGGTCATCGGGTTGGGTCAGGGCAATGCCATTGACGAGCCGTTCGACGCCCGGGGTCTCTGCCCGCGCGAACTTCCCGTCGCGCACGTCGAGCTCGTGGACCACTTCTCCGATGGCCGCGACCGCCGCGTCGGTCACCTGAAAACGCTGGACGAGCACCTCGAACGTGCAGCGATCGCCCTCATGCGTGTACTCCGCTTCGAACATGTCGAAACGAAGCTCGCCGTCCTCGGGCGAGTAGTCCTTTGGCGGCACGAACTTGAACTTCGCGTCCGGGTCGATGAACCGCCTTATGAGCCAGGCGCTGGCGATCCTGTCGACGTGGACACCCTTGCGCGTCACCCAGACGCCACCTTGGACCTTCCGCGGCGACGCCTCGGCCAGCGGGCCTACGTCCGCCTGTGGCTCGTGTAGCCGTGATTCGAAGGCCGTAAGGAGCGACGCGGGCGTTTCCCGCCCTGGTGCACCGAAGAAGTCGAGCTCCGCGATCTCGCTGAGGCGGCGCCGAAAGCGCGCCAGTGCCGCGGTTCCGGTCGCGCGTCGCGCGTCGTCCAGGTGCCGCGCCTTTCCGAGCGCCTTGTGGGCCGCCCGGATCTCGTCCGCCAGCTCGCTGTAGTCTTTTCCTCGCACCTCGTGGAACAGCGCCTGAAGCGCCTCGTCGGACATGCCGCTCACGAAGCTCGACTCGCATACCGTCGCCTCGCCGCCGCCGCCTGCGATCTCCTTGGACAGCCAGGCGAAGCTCTCAGCGGCAGACTCCGTATTGGGCAGCACGTAGACAGAGTTCTTCACCGCCACCGCGCCGACCTTCTGGAGCTGTCGGCCGGTCTTCACGCGCAGGTAGGCCGGCGACGGCGGCAGCTGGTGGATCAGGAGCAGCCAGCGCGCCCCTGACTGCTGCTTGGCTCCCATGCAGCGGAGCCTAGTACACTCGTATCTAGTGCGCATACTAAAAGATACAGTTGTATCCAGCCCCGCCGGTTGACCTCGAGGGCCCGATTAGCCCGGGCGTTCCGGCACCAATGCCGCTCGAAGCGGCGTCGGCACAACACCGAGTGACAATCGGTGTTTCGAGGGCTATCGTTTCCGGATGCGCGCGCCCCTGCGACGCCCCCCGAGGCCGTCCCCCTCGGCGAAGGTACCGGCCTTGCCCTTGTTGGGTGAGCTCGAGACCACGGTGCTCGAGTACATGTGGGACCATGGCGAGATCGACGTGAAGGACGTGCATCGCGACATCGGGGCGCGACGGGGAATCACGGTCAGCACGATCCAATCGACGCTGGAGCGGCTTCATCGCAAGGGCCTCGCCCGCCGCGAGCGCGTCAGCCACGCCTATCGTTACGAGCCCGCGCTGTCGCGGGGAGAGTTTCGCGCCCGTGCCGTGGCCGTCGCCGCAGGCGACCTCAAGGGCGCGGCCGCGCGTGGGGTGCTGGCGGCGTTCGTCGATCTCGCCGCGAAGGTCGACCACGGCAACCTCGATCATCTGGAGGCGCTGGTGAAGAAGGCCCGCGGGCAGAGGGGCGCGCGATGATCGGCGTCGCGGTCATCTCGCTGGTGCTATTCGGGTTCGTCGCGCTGGCGACGTCCGCGTTTCTCGCCCTCGCTTGGCCCCGGCTCGTAGGCCGACTGAACGTGGTGGCGCCAGAAGCGAGAACGAAGGTGATCGCTGCCCTCTTCCTTTCGCCCGGGCTCGCGGGCGCGCTGGTCCTGTTGATCTCGTTTGGTCCCTGCATCGGCGCGCACCTCGCCGGTCTGCCGGATACCTGCGCCGAGCACGGCGGCCCGCGCCTGTTCCTGTGCTTGCACCACGACGGCAGTCCGTCGGCCCTGGCCTGGTTCCTCGCCGCCGGGCTGATCGCACGTGGCCTGTACGTACTTTTCGGAGTGGGTCGTGCCGCGCTGATGACCTCGCGCCTAGCGCGTGTCCTCCGACAGGTCGGTTCCAGGAAAATGCCCGAGGGGTATGTGCTCGTGCCGGGAAACGCATCGTTCACCGCGGGCGCGCTCCGTGGCGACGTCTTCGTCGGAGCCGACCTTGCCGCCACCATCGATCCCGCTGGGCTCGCGGTGGTAGTCGCCCACGAGCGTGCGCATCAGAGGCATCACCACGTGCTGGCGAAGATCGCAGCGCGCGCTCTCGCCGTCCTTCACCTGCCTTGGATCGGCCGCCGTCTCACGACCGAGCTCGACACCGCGCTCGAACAGGCGTGTGACCTCGAGGCGGCTCGCGCGGTCGGCGATCCGCTGCTCGTTGCCGACTCGCTGATCGCAGTCGCTCGGCTGCGAGCCGCCACGCCCGAAGGCGCCCTGGCGGGCTTCGCGGATGCCGCGGACGCTCTCGCGCGGCGGGTAAACGCGCTTTGCTCCCCGCCCTGGGGGGCCGCGGGGGGAACAGGCGTGGTCGCCGCCTTCATGGGCTTTGCGGCGGCGTTGCTCGTTGCGGTGACCGCGCTGTTCGACCGGCCGCTCCACGACGTCACCGAAGCCCTTCTCCAGATTTTGGGGAGCTGAGGGCGGATGACCGGATCGCATCGGTACCCGAGCACTCGGAACACCGAGTGGTGCTCGGTGTTTGCGCTGGCAACGGCCACCTTGGTGGCTGCATCGGCGCGGGGTGAGACCGACGGTCCCTTGGCGCTCGATCGAGCCGCGGTGCTCTCGATGGTGGCGCGGGCGCCTCAGATTGCGGTCGCCGAGGCGCGCGTCGGCGAAGCGCGCGCCTTGCGCGTCGGCGCTGGCGCGCTCGCGCCGTTGAATCCCGATCTGACGGTCTTCGGCGGGCCTCGCCGGTTTTCGAACGGCCAGCGGAGCACCGATCTCGTTTTCACGCTGCTCTGGCCGTTGGACGTTTCCGGCGCTCGTTCCGCTCGAAAGGAGGTAGCCGACGGCGCCGTCGGGGTCGCCGAAGCCGATGTGGCGGACGCACGGCGGCTCGTCGCAGCCGAGGCGCTCGAGCTCTGGATTGCGACCCGTGCGGCTGGCGAGCGAATCCAGGTCGAGAAGGTTCGCGTCGGGCTGGATGCCGAGCTGGTTCGGATCGCGGGCGTGCGCCGGCAGGCGGGTGTCGCGGGCGACAGCGAGCTGGCGCTCGCATCCGTCCTCGCGTCGGAGAGTCGGGCGCGCCTGCAGGACGCGCTCGCGGAGGAACGAGCGGCGTTGGTGCTGCTGAAGGGAAAGCTCGGGCTGCCGGCAGCGCAGCCCGCGATCGCGACGGGCGCGTTGGCGGACGCAGCTGACATGCAACCGCTGGACACGCTCGTCGCACGGGCTCTGAGACGCGGTGACGTGGAACGAGCCGATCGAGCCGTACCGGTGGCGCAAGCCGTCGCCAAGCGGGAGGGCCGGAGCGGCGTGCCGGTGCCGCGCGCGCTTCTCGGCGCCGGCCGCGAAAACGAAGAGTTCGCGCATGTCGGCCTGGATGTCCCGATCCCGGTCTACCAGCGCAACCAGACGAACCGAGCGGTGGCGGACGCCCGGGTCGCCACCGCGGGCGCGGAGCAGTCGGCCGCCCGCATTGCGGCCGACGCGGAGGTCCGCGCCGCGCACGCCACCTACCTCGGCGCGCTCGAAGCGTTTCGGACCCGAACGGCGGCCCTCCCCTGGGTGACGGACCTCGAGAAGTTGGCCTGGCGCAGCTACGAGCTCGGCAGCATGCCGCTCGCGTCCGTCGTCGTCAGCCGCCGAGAGGCGGCGACGGCGCGCGCCGCTCATCTCGAAGCCGCCATCGCGCTGGCCCGCGCGCGCGCGGCGCTGGAACGCGCATCGGGAGGGCTGCCATGAAGCATGAGCGTTCGATCCGGATCATGGTGCTGTCGGCGTCGTTCGCGGCAGTCGGCGCGGGCTGCCGGCGGTCCCCGGCGCCGGCCAGTCACCGCCCCGAAGCCCACGACGGCGGCCCGGCCACCGTGGAGCTCACCGAAGAGGGGATGAAGAACGCCCAGGTCGAGGTCGTGCGCCTCACGCCGACGAGCTTTTCGCCGCGCCTTCGCATCGCCGCGACGATCACGGGCGACCCACGCAAGATCGCGCAGGTCGGCGCCCGATTGCCCGGGCGGGTGGGAGCCATTCGCGTCAGGTTGGGCGATGCGGTCAAGCGCGGACAGCCGCTATTCGAGGTCGACGGCGTGGAGGTCCATCAGGTCTCCCTCGACTACTTGAGCGCCGCCGCGCGCCTGCGGACCGCCGAGGACACGCTCGCCAGACAGAAGCAACTCGTCGCGGAGCGGGTGGGCGCGATCGCCGATCTGCGCAAGGCGGAGAGCGAGCAGGCGGCTGCCAAGGCGGCCCTCGGGGAAGCGAACGAGCACCTCAAGTTCCTCGGCTTCTCGGGAGCGGACGTCCAGAAGCTCGGCGAGCCGTTGGGCGGCACCGGCCACCGCGCCGTCATCCGGTCGCCCATCGACGGAAAGGTAGCCGCCCTGGACGCGACGATGGGCCAGGTCCTCACCGGAAACGAACCGATCGTTACGGTCACACAGCTCGACAAGGTCGCGGCCGCCCTGCGCGTGTTCGAGCGCGACGTCGGGCGCATCCGGACGGGTGGCGGCGTCGACATTCAAGTGCAGGCCTATCCTGGCCGCACGTTCCGCGGAACCATCGGATTCGTCGGCGACATCCTCGATCCGCTGACCCGCACGCTGCAGGCGCGCGTCGACCTCGACAACAGAGACGGCGCGCTCAAACCGGGCATGACGGCGCAAGCGTTGCTGACGTTGCCCGCCGGACCTCAGGAGCTGTGGATCCCGGTCGAGGCCGTGCAGCCGCACGAGGGCGGCCGAATCGTCTTCGTCGCCGTCGCCGAGCGGCGGTTCCAGCCGCGTCCGGTCTCGGTCGGAGACGAGCGCGGGGGCTTCGTCCCGATCATCGCGGGCGTCGCGGCCGACACACCCGTGGTCGTGCGCGGGGCGCTCGCCTTACGTGGGGAGCTGGAGCGCCGCGCCCTCGAGGAGGACTAGTGTTCGGCTGGATCATCGCGGCCAGCATCCGCCACCGACTGCTGGTTTCAATCGCCACCGTGGCCCTGGTCGGGTTCGGACTGCGCGCGTTCCGGGAGCTTCCGATCGACGCCGTCCCCGACCTCACGAATGTGCAGGTGCAGGTTCTGACCAGCGCACCCACGCTCGGTCCGATCGATGTCGAACGGCTCGTGACGGCGCCCGTCGAGCTGGCGATGACGGGGCTGCCGCGGATCGTCGAGCTGCGGTCGATCTCGCGCTACGGAACGTCCGCCGTCACGGTCGTGTTCGAAGACGGGGTCGATCCGCTGGTCGCGCGGCAGCTCGTCGCGGAGCGCTTGACGCGCGCTCGCGAGCAGATCGATCCGGAGATCGGCCGTCCCGAGCTCGGGCCGATGAGCACCGGCCTCGGCGAGATCTACCAGTTCGAGGTTGCCGGCCAGGGCCAGTCACCGATGGAGCTACGGTCGATCCTGGACTGGCAGATCGCCCCCCGCCTGCGGTTGGTCCCCGGCGTCGTGGAGGTGAACACCTTCGGGGGCGAGCTCAAGACCTACGAGGTGGCGGTCGAGCCCGATCGGCTGGTCGCGGCGCGCGTCTCCCTCGCCGATCTATTCGGCGCCCTCGAGCGCAACAACGCCAGCGCCGGCGGGGGCGCGGTGAGCCGGGGCCCGGAGGGCCTGCTCGTTCGCGGCGACGCGCTGGTGACGTCGCTGGAGGACCTGAGGAAGATCGTCGTCGCCACCCGCGACGGCGTACCGATCTACATCGAGCAACTCGGCGAGGTGCGCTTCGGCCCGATGCTGCGCCAGGGAGCAGCGACGCGCGACGGCCGCGGCGAGATCGTCGCCGGCATGGCGATGATGCTGCAAGGGGAAAACTCCCGCGAGGTCGCGCGCGCGGTGCAGGCCGCCGTCGACAAGCTGAACCCGACGCTGCCGCCCGGCGTCGGAATCGTTCCTTTCTACGACCGGACGACGCTCGTCAACCAGACCATCAAGACCGTCGCAACGAACCTGATCGAAGGCGGCGTCCTAGTCATCGCCATCCTCTTCTTCACGCTGCGGAACATGCGCGCGGGGCTGCTCGCCGCGGCGATGATCCCGCTGTCGATGCTGGTGGCCTTCCTGGGCATGCGGCAAGCAGGCGTGAGCGGCAACCTGATGTCGCTCGGGGCGATCGACTTCGGTCTGCTCGTCGACGGCGGCATCATCCTGCTCGAAAACGCCCTTCATCACCTGTCGGAGGAGCGCGCCCGCCTCGGCCGCCCACTCGAACGCGCCGAACGGGACGGCGTCGTGCTGAGATCGGCGCTCGAGGTCCGATCGGCTACGGCGTTTGGCGAGCTGATCATCGCGATCGTCTACCTTCCGATCCTGACGCTGGAAGGTGTCGAGGGAAAGATGTTCCGGCCCATGGCGCTGACGGTGCTGTTCGCGCTACTGGGCGCATTCGTGCTCTCGCTGACGTTCATCCCGGCCGCGGCGTCGTACGTTCTCTCGGCGCGCACCGTCGACAAGCCGAGCCGCGTCGTCGCCTGGACGAAGCGGATGTACGAGCCCCTGCTGGCGCGCACGATCGCGCATCCCTGGATCACCGCCGGGGTAGCCGCCGCGGCGTTCGTCGTCGCCCTGATCATTGGAACGCGCCTGGGAGCCGAGTTCGTTCCGCGCCTCGACGAAGGGGCATTGATCGTGGAGGCAAACCGCCTGCCTTCCACCTCGCTTGCGGAGTCGATCCGTCAGGGAACGCTGATCGAACAGGCGCTCAAGCAGTTCCCGGAGGTCGAGACGGTGGTGGTCAAGTCTGGGCGGCCGGAGATCGCGAACGACCCGATGGGTGTCGAGCAATCGGACGTATATGTGATCCTCAAGCCACGCTCGGCCTGGCCGGGCTCTCGCGACCACGAAGAGCTAGTCGAACGCATGTCGGCCGCGTTGCGCTCGGCGGTGCCCGGCGTGGGCCTCGGCTTCTCTCAGCCGATCGAGATGCGCATGAATGAGCTCGTGAGCGGCGTCCGCTCGGATTTCGCGGTGAAGATCTACGGCGACGACTTCTCAACATTGAGTCGGCTCGGCGCGCGGATCGGCCGCACTCTCCAGCGCGTGTCCGGCGCCGCCGACCTGAAAGTCGACCGGGTCGAGGGGCTGCCTGTGTTCCGCGCCCTCGTCGACCGTGACGCCATCGCCCGGCGCGGGATCGACGCGCGCGACGTCCTCGACGCCGTGGCCGTGATCGGCGGACGGCCCGTCGGCACCGTCCTCGAAGGACGGCGCCGCTTCCAGCTCCGCGTCCGCCTCCCGACCCAGCTTCAAAACGACCTGGACGCGGTCCGTCGGCTTCCCGTCCGGCTGTCGCCTGGAGGCTTCGCGCCGCTCGCCGACCTCGCGCGACTCGAGATCGTAGACGAGCCCGTGGTCATCAACCGCGAGGCGACCGAACGGCGCCTGATCGTGCAAGTGAACGTTCGTGGCCGCGATCTCGGCGGATTCGCCGAGGAAGCCCAGGACCGCATCGCGCGGGAGGTCCGACTCCCACCCGGCTACCGAATCGAGCTCGGGGGTCAGTTCGAGAACCTGCGCCGCGCGCGCGCCCGATTATTGTGGATAGTACCGCTGGCGCTGTTGCTCATCGCGGGCCTCCTCTACAGCACCTTTCGTGACGCCCGCGCGGCCGCACTGCTGCTGATCAACGTTCCGTTCGCCGCCACGGGCGGAATCCTGGCCCTGGCCGTTCGCGGCCTGCCTTTAAGCATCTCCGCCGGCGTCGGTTTCGTCGCCCTGTTCGGCGTCGCGATGCTGAACGGCCTCGTCCTCGTCTCGCAGACCCGCGCATTCGTGTCGGGGGGAATGCCTTGGCGCGAGGCGGCGACGCAGGGGGCGCTCCGCCGGTTGCGTCCCGTCCTGTCGACCGCGCTCGTCGCCTCCTTCGGGTTCGTGCCGATGGCGATCGCCACGGGAGCGGGAGCCGAGGTTCAGCGGCCGCTCGCGACCGTCGTCATTGGTGGTCTCGTGACCTCTACCGTGCTCACGATGATGGTGCTGCCGGCCCTGCTCGCCCGGATCGAGCGGCGCCGTTCCGCTTAATCGTTCCCCGAATCCCTCGGACGTCGAAGTAGATGACCGTGAGCGTGATGAACATCGGGCGCGTGCTCGTGATCATGCTCGACGGCGTCATGTGAGTGCAGATGAGTGTGTTCGCCCGCTATCGGCCGATCGTGTGCGTGGTCGTGATGTCCGTCGTCATGACGGTGGGCGTGCTCGTGCTCGATGTGTTCATGACGGTGCGAATGTCGATGGCGTTCGCTGGCGTGTAGGAAGATGCCGACCGCGAACAGGCCGGCGGCGACCGCCGTGAGTCCACCGCCGGAACGACTCCCGAGGACCCAAGCAACCGCGGCGCCGACGAAGGGTGCCAACGCGAAGATCGAAGCCGTGCGGGCTGCGCCGATGCGACGCTGGGCGAGGAGGTAGAGCCTCAGGCTGAGACCGTATCCGGTCGCCCCGCAGGCAAGCAGCACGAACGCCGCGCCGCCACCCGGCCAGGGTTCATTTCGGACCAACGCGAGACCGCCGGTGAGCGCCGCCCCCACGAGCGCCTTCGTCGCCACGACCGACAAGGGATCGTGCTCGGTGAGTGGGCGCGTGAGCGAGTTGTCCAGCGCCCACGCCAGTGTGGCGCCTACGATGGAGAGCGCACCCACGGCGTTCCATGCCGCCGTCCCCGCGGCGTCAGCCGTCAGTAGGACCCCTGCGACCAACATCGCTGATAGCGCAACGGCGACTCGGCGCCCGATAGGCTCACGATAGAAGACCAGGGCCAACACGACCGTGAAGGCCGCTTCCATGTTGAGCAGCAGCGATCCGGTGATCGCGCCCGTCCGCTGGAGCCCCCAGGCCAGCAGCGTCGGAGCAACCGCCGCGCCTAGCAGCGCGACGAGCGTCACGCGGGGAAGTTGGGCCCTCCGCAGACGGGGGCCGGAGCTTGGTGTCACCAACCGTAGGAGGACACCTGAAACGCAGGCCCCCGCATAGAGGAGCGCGGCGGTCGCCAGAGGCCCAACGCCCCGTCCCGCCCACTCGACGATCGGCGTCGTGAGTCCGAAGCCCAGCGCCGACATTAGAGCAAGAATGGTCCCCTTCAGAATCGGTGAGCGGTCCGCCAACACGATCGAAGTCTAGCGCCGCGGGGAATGACGCAGCTGATGCTCCAGGACGTTGTTTCGAACAGACGTTCGGGTCGAGTTCCTGCCTGGCCCGTGCCGCTGACGGCATCGCCTCGCGTGAAGTGCGATAGGGAGTGCGATAGGGACCGATCCGGTCCGATCCAGCGCCGCACATAGCGTGAACGGGCGCCGGAGCAAGATTCCGGTGACGACCACTCGCAGTCAGCGCCGCGAACTGCGCCCTGATCGTCGGACGCGATTACGCCGGTGCTCGCGCACGGCGACTGCGCCGCACGCGACTGGGGCCGCGATCAGATCCTTGCGATCCCCTCGCGTGCCGAGCTATCGAAGCCGAGTCTCGGCCCGTGGCCGGTTTTGATCCGTCCACGCTTGGGCTTTTCAGGTGTCCGCCTGGGGTGGCGCGGACTCTGACGTCCTCGGGGGAAAATCCCGACCCTCCGCGCATCACGCCCCCCCGGGCGCCGCCCGGCTGGATGCCGAGTAACGCAGCTTTGACCTCCGGGGACCTCCAAGTCCGCGAGATCTGTGTCGGTGGGACGTTCGTGCTCCCTGCTTGAGCCGTGAGAGTGGCCTCCGGGCTCCTAACCACATGGCACCTCCATCGAACGTCATTCGTGTGCTCTTCGTGATCCTGGTCCTTCACGTGTCCGGCGCGCTGGCCGGATGCGGGGACGGTGGGAGCGAGGCGCAACGCCGGGGAGTCGGCGGCGCGTGCGCCACCGACCCAGATTGCAGGGAAGGACTGACGTGCCTCTCGTTCAAGGGCGGCTACTGCGGGCTGGCTGAATGTCAGAATGACGCCGCGTGCCCAGTGGGTTCGGCCTGCGTCGTCCACACCGACGGGAAAAACTACTGCTTTCTCGTCTGCAACGACAAGCCGCAGTGCAACCTGTTTCGTGCGGTCGAGGTAGAGGCGAATTGCTCGTCCAGCGTGACCTTCGTCGAGGGGAAGCTCGACGTCAAAGCGTGCGTACCACCGTCGGGCTAATCGGGGGGACGAAACACGATCGGACTCGTGATCTCGGTGGCGCTCGCGCAAGCGCAGCTTCAGGTCCAGAAGGCCGTCCCCTAGGTCCGATTCGAGGTTGCGCCGCCGACGCTCGAGGACCAGCACCACATCTCCGTCGAAGGTGAAGGTCAACAAGAGAAGGGAAGGTGGAGATGAAGACAGCGATGATTAGGCTCGTCGCGCTCGCCGCGCTCGCGAGCGGGGCGCTATCGTGTGGCGGCGGCTCCGCCGCGCCGTCGTGCAATGGCACCGGCTGCACGTGCATGGCTGCTGCTTGCACTTGCAGCGCCGGGACCGACTGCAACGCGAATTGCGGCGCATCGCCGTGCACTATCACCTGCGACACGGCGTCGAAATGCAACGCCTCGTCGACGGTTGCAACCACGGTCGTTTGCGCGGACACGTCGCAGTGTAAGGGCATGGGCGGTGATGCGAGCCATATCACCTGCAACTCGTCCTCGAAGTGCGAGCTCAAGGCGGGCGCCAACTCCTCCGCCACCTGCGCCGGTACCGCTGACTGCAAGCTCAATCTCGGTGCCGGGAGTACCGTGTCGTGCATGGAAACGGCGGCCTGCGATATTAAATGCTCCGCGGGCTGCACAGTCATCTGCGCGACCAGTGCCGCCTGCGACTTGCACTGTGGCGTCGACGGCGGGACGGCGAGCACGGTCTGTCCGGACGGCCGTAAGGTGTGCGGTTCCTGCTGACGTCCAAGGATCCGACGTCACGCTAGCGTCCGGAGGTTCGACCGTGACAGCGCATCCCGGAACCCTCGCGTTCGCCGTTGCCTCGACGATGGGTACCAAGCTCCCCGCACATTTCGCCCATCGCGCACATGGTCTGCTGCGGTAGTTGGCCTGGGAGTTCTCCGCGGGGGTGGTTTCCTTCGGCGAGCGTCGACCGGGTCGGCGGCGTCGGCTAGGATGAGGGGTCATGCAGCCGCTCGGGAAGATCGCGGCCGTGCAGCTGGTCCTGCTCGTGGCCTTCGAGCGGATCGCTTTCGCCTGCCCATTCTGCGGCGGCAAGGGGGCGAGCGGTCTGTTCGAGAACCTCCTGCTGGTCGCGGGCCTGTGGTTCGGCGTGCGCGCGCTGATGCGCGCGATGCAGCGGCGCCGATTGCGTGAACGTCCGCCGGCGCCGGAATCCGGCGACGACCACTCACCGTCAGCGCCGCGAACTGCGCCCTGATCGTCGGGCGCGCTTGCGCCGGTGCTCGCGTACGGCGACTGCTCCGCACGCGAGGGCGACGATTCCTACGGCCACGGTCAAAGCAGGCCAGTCCGAAGGCGCGCTGCTTGTGCGCTCCGATGCGAGGACCGCGCGACCCTTGCGTTTGACGTAGTCGCTCACGACGGTCTGGTAGGCGATCTCCGCGCTGCCGCCGGATGCGAGGTCGCGCCCGCGAAGCAGCTCGACGACGTGCTTTCGTTCGCGGGCAGCATCGGGGCAGTGGCAGGCGGAGAGGGTCAACCGTTCACACCGATCACAGAGGCACACCAGATCACCCCAGAGCCGCCGCGCCACTTCGGCGGTCTGTGGATCGAGCTGCGCCGCCTCGGGCGGCGGCGCGACGTGATCGTCGTGCTCCTTCGAAGCGGCGCCCCGTGCTGGGACCAGCAGACACAAGAGCACCAAGGCGCCGAGCTTCTCGCGCCTGCCTCGGTTCACTGAACCTTCACGGTCCCCGAGAACATGTTCATGTTGCAGACGTACTTGAGGTCGCCTGCTTTCGTGAACTTCGTCTTGATGACGACCGGCTTGTCGAGCGGGAGCGGCTTCTGGACCTTCGCGCTGCCGGTGTCGAGGATGACCTCTTTGATGCAGGTCTTGTCGGTCTTGCGCGTGAACACCAGCTCCACCTGCTGACCCTTCTTCACTTCGAGCTTGTCGGGCTCGAAGCCCTTGTCGGTGATCGCGATCTCCAGCTTCTCGGCGCCCTTCTTTGCCTTCGCTTCGCCGGCTTTCGTCTCGGCCGCCGGCTCCTTGGCGGGCTTGTCCATCTTTTCGCTTTTCTCGGTCTTTGGCTTGTCCATCTTCATCCCGGCCATGTCGTCGGCGCGGGCCGCGCCGGATGCCCCGGCCAGGACCAAGGCGGCGATGGTGACGAGCAGTGTCTTCTTCCCTGATGTCGCGTTCATGTCTCAGCTCCTCTTGGTGATGTTTCAGCGCGGCCAGACCACCTGGCGCGCTGCGGGTCGGTGAAGCACGTAGGAGGCGATGCCTCCGAGGAAAACCAGTCCGGCGAGAACCTCGCTCAGCAGCAGGCTCTTGCCCGGGAAGGTCAGATAGATGCCGGCGAGGCCCAGCGCGGCAGCCGCGGCGGCACCGATCGCGGCGACCAACGCGTCGAGCTTCAACCGTCGCAGCAGCTCTTGGCCGGATGATTCGAGGCGCTCCCACAGGAGCTGCTCGAGACGCCAGTAGGTGACGACGACCGGGATGATCTCCAGCGTCAGGAACGCCGAGGTGATGAGCCCGCCGACCATCGGCGCGGCAATCCGCTTCATGACGTCGGCGCCCGAACTGGTAGCCCAGAGCAACGGGACCAGGCCGATCAGCATTGTCGACACCGTCATGAGCTTTGGACGCACGCGCTGGACGGTTCCTTCCATGTGTGCGGCGACGATGTCGTCGAGGTTGTTGATCATGCCGGCCGCTTTGCGTTTCTTAAACGCGGCGTCGATGTAGACGATCATGACGATGCCGGTCTGTGCCGCGAGGCCGACCAGCGCGATGATCCCGACCCAGACCGCCGTGGACAGCCGGTAGTCGAGCAGCCACATCAGCCAGACGCTGCCGATGAGCGCGAACGGGATGGAGAGCAGGATGATCAGCACCTCCATGAAGTTCCGGAACTGCAGGAACAGCAGCAGGACGACGATCAGCAGGGTGATCGGTACGACGATCTTCATGCGCGCGAGCATCTCGGCGAGCTGCTCGTACTGACCTGTCCACTTGAGGTAGTAGCCGCCCGGGAGCTTGAGGTCTCCGCTCTCCAGCGCCTTCGCGACGACCTCCTTGGCCTCGTTGACGTAGCCGCCGATATCGCGCTGCGCCTGGTCAATGTCGACGTAGACGTATCCGACCAGAAGACCGGCCTCGTCGCGGACCATGGGCGGGCCGCCGGCGACCTTGATGTCGGCGACCTGGCCGAGCGGGACGAATGACTGTTTGCTCGTTCCGCCCGCCATCGACGGAGCGCCGCCCATCGGCGCGGGCATATCGGACCCGCCCATCGAAGGTGCGGAGCCGCCGCCCATCGCGTGGTCCATGAGACCCGACGAGGGCATGTCCGACATCGATCCGACACCGGCGGGCAAGCGCGGTCTCGCCATCCCCGAGCCGCTGCCCGACGGCGTCCCGCTCCCCATCCCCTCCATGTTCTGAACGAGGAAGATCGGGTGCGGGGATCCGACGGCGCCCGCAAAGGCGAAGGCGCTGTTGCTTCTCGGCGTCTCGAGCGCGCCCTGCGTACCCATCGGCATTCCGCTCCCCGTCGCTCCGCTACCGCCGCCGCTCGCACCCCCGACCGGGATCAGGACGCGGCGAAGCGACTCCATGTCGCTGCGCAGGTCCTGGGGATAGCGAACACTGATCGAGAACCGGTTGCGCCCCTCGATCGTGGTGCCGATAGGGGTGCCGCCGATGGCGCTCTCGATGACGCGCTCGACGTCGGCGACGCGCAGGCCGTAGCGCGCCAGCTCGTCGGGCTTGGGGATGATGTCGAGGTAGAGGCCGCCCAGGTTTCGCTCGTAGAGGACGCTCCGTGTCCCCTTGATCGGCGCCATGAGGTGCTCGAGCGAGACGCCCACGCGCTCCACCTCGTTGAGGTCGGTGCCGAACACCTTGATGCCGATCGGCGTCCGCACGCCCGTCGTCAGCATGTCGACACGCGTCTTGATCGGCATCGTCCAGGCGTTCGTCCAGCCGGGGAACTGCATCTTGCCGTTCATCTCGGTGGTCAGCTCTTCCCAGGTCAGCGGCTGCTCTTCAGACCAGATGGGACGGAACACCGGCTTGAGCCAGCCCGGCGCCCAGCCCGAGTACCAGCGGTCGTGGTGCTTCTTGCGCCACTCGGCCGCGGGCTTGAGCTGCACCGTCGTCTCCACCATCGTGATCGGCGCCGGATCCGTCGCGGTCTCGGCCCGACCGACCTTGCCGAATACGGTGCGGACCTCCGGGAAGCTGCGCAGGATGCGGTCCTGGTACTGGAGCTGTCGCTTCGCCTCTTCGATGGAGATGTTGGGGAAAGTGATCGGCATGTAGAGCAGGTCGCCCTCGTTGAGGGGCGGCATGAACTCATTCCCGAGGCGCATCGCTACGGGTAGGGCGGATGCGAGCGCGAAGAGGCCGATCGCGATCGTCGACTTCGGCCGCCGCAGCGCCACGTAGACGAACGGCTCGTAGAGTCGGATGAGGAAGCGCGAGACGGGATGCTTTTTCTCCGGCGTGATCTTGCCGCGGATGAACAGATCCTGGAGCGCCGGTGCGAAGGTGATCGAAAGGATCGCCGAGATGAGCATGACGAACGTCTTCGTGTAGGCGAGCGGCTTGAACAGGCGGCCCGCCTGTCCGCTCAGCGTGAAGACGGGAAGGAACGCCACCGCGATGATCAGGAGGGAGAAGAAGATCGCCGGCGTCACCTCCTTGGCCGCTTCGATGAGGATTCGGTGTCGGTCGGCGCCGGGCCCGGCGTGCTCCAGCTTCTTGTGCCCGGCCTCGATCATGACGATCTGCGCGTCGACCGTGGCGCCGATGGCGATCGCGATGCCGCCTAGGCTCATGATCGTCGACGGGATGTCGAGCAGCACCATCGGGATGAACGAGATCGCCACGCTGATGGGCAGCGAAAGGATCGGGAGCAGCGAGCTGCGGAAGTGGAGAAGGAAGAGCATGATCACGAGGCTGACGACAATCGCTTCCTCGGTGAGCGCGTGCTTGAGCGTGTCGATCGAGCGCTCGATCAGCCCCGAGCGGTCGTAGGCGATGGTCATCTCGACGCCCTCGGGGAAGCTGGGCTTGAGCTCGGCGAACTTCTTTTTCACCCGCTCGATGACGTCGAGCGCGTTCTCGCCGTAGCGCATGACGACGATGCCGCCGACCGCCTCGCCCTCGCCGTTCCACTCGAGCAGGCCGCGACGGATGTCCGGCCCGAAGCGAACGGTCGCGAGGTCCTTCACGAGCAGGGGCGTTCCACCGGAGCTGCCGGCGCGGACGGCGATCTTTTCAATCGACCCGAGGTCCTTGATGTAGCCGCGCCCGCGGACGTAGTACTCGCGACCCGAGAACTCCAGGATGCGGCCGCCCACGTCGTTGTTCGACTGCCGAATGGCGTCGATCACCTCGGTCAACGTCACGCCGTGGGCGCGCAGGCGGTTGGGGTCGACGGTGACCTGGTACTGCTTCTGGTAGCCGCCGACGCTGGCCACCTCTGCGACGCCAGGCACGCTCCCGAGCGCGTACCGCAGCGTGAAGTCCTGGAACGTCCGCAGGTCATCGAGGCCGTGCTTGCCGGTCTTGTCGGTGAGGGTGTACTGGAAGACCCAGCCGATCCCGGTCGCGTCGGGACCGAGCGTCGGCGTCGCGCCTTCGGGCAGCGCTCCGCGGAGGCCGTTCATGTACTCGAGCACGCGACTCCGCGCCCAGTAGATGTCGGTCCCCTCCTCGAAGATCGCGTAGACGAACGACATTCCGAACATCGAGAAACCGCGCACGTCCGTCACATGGGGCGTACCGATCAACTTGGACACGATCGGGTAGGTCACCTGGTCCTCGACCAGCGTCGGGCTCCGGCCCATCCACTCGGTGAAGACGATCACCTGGGGATCGGACAGATCGGGGATCGCGTCCAGCCTGGTCCGCTTGATGGCAACGATCGAAGCCACAAGAGCGAAGCCGACCCCGAGCAGGACCAGCAACCGGTTGCGCGCGCAGAACTCGATGATTTTTTCGACCATGACTCGTGCTCCTCAGCGCCAGGGCTTCGCGATCGCCTTCTTGCAGTCCTCTTCCATCGAACCCATCCCGCGGTGTTGCACCTCGCACGCGCGGCAGGCCTGGTACGCGGCCGGGTACTTCTGGCCGTCGAAATCGGCGTCGCAGGCAGACGCGGCAGCCGCCCCGCCTGCGGCACCTGCCGGCGGCCCCGACGTTTGACCTTCGATCGCGGCGCGCAACCGGCTCTCGGAATCGATCAGGAAGTTGCCCGTGGTTACGACCGTCTCACCTTCGCTGACGCCGCTCAGGATCTCGACGCGGTCCTTGAGACGCGCGCCGACCTTCACCACCCGGGGCTCGAAATGGCCGCCAGGCTTCGCCACGAAGAGGTAGTGCGTCTCGCCGGTGTCGACGACCGCCTCCGCCGGGACCATCAGACCGGTGGTCGAAGGCAGATCGAGGGCGACTGTTCCCGACATCCCGGGCCGGAGGCGGGGGCCGTTGCGATCGGTTCGGTTCCTGAACTCGAGCCTGGCCCTCAACGTTCGGCTCCCCGAGTCGAGCACTGGGTAGATGAACTGGACCTTCCCAGTGTGCGTCTCGCCGGGGAATGAGGAGAGCTCCAGGCGCGCCTTTTGGCCGACGTGAATGCGCGAGATGTCTTGCTCATAGATCTCAGCGGTTACCCAGACCTGCGAGAGATCGGCCACCTCGAACAGCAGCGTCCCGGGCTGTACGGCGACACCCGCCACCGCGCTCTTGGCGATGACGTACCCGTCGACGGGCGAGCGGATTCCGATCGCCTCGACGGCCTTGCCCGTCCGGAGCACTTCGTCGATCTCCTGGGCGGAGATCCCGAGCAGCTCCAGCCTGCGTCGTGCGCTGGCGTCGAGGCCCCCGGTAAAGCTGTCACTGTCGTGGCCTGGCTTCGCATCGCCCCCGGCGGTGTTCCAGCCACGGGCGACGAGCAGCTCCTGTTCGGCGCGCAGGACATCCGGGCTGTAGATGGTGGCCAGCACTTGGCCGCGCCTGACGCGTACGCCCGTCTCGGGTACGAGCAGCTTCTGGATCCAGCCGGCGAATCGGGTGTTGATCTGCGCGAGCCCGCGCTCGCTCGCAGCGACCACGCCGATCGTGCGCAGTTCGCCCCCGAGGGCCTCGCGCTTCACGGTCGCGGTGCGCATTCCGATGAGCTGGATGCGATCGGGCGTGAGGTCCACGGCGGCCAGGCCGGGGACGCCGGGATTCGGTTCAACGGCCATCGCCAGCTTGGCCTCGGCGCTCGCGGCCGGCCGCGGTTCCATCTTCATGCCGCAGTCGGGGCAGCGGGCGTTCGGGTCATCCGACGTGCGGTTCGGATGCATCGGGCAGTAATACTTTCCGCCGGCGGGCGCCTGCCCGGCCGTGGTTCCTGCTGTCGCCGCCGGCTTCATCGTCGCAGCCGGCTTGGCCTTGCCTTCCGGCTTCGGCACCAGCGTCATGCTGCAGATCGGGCATTCGCCCGGATGGTCCTGTACCACCGACGGGTGCATCGGGCAGTAGTACAGCTGCGCCGACGACGCGGTCTTCCCGCCGCCGAGGTGGACGCCGGAGTAGCTCAAGATCGAGCCCACCGCGACGACGGCGGTTAGCGCGACGAGGACCCAGCGGACGATCGCCATCGTCGCCACGCCGCGGGGCGGACCCCCCGGCATGGGCGGCCGGTCCGCGGGCGTGTTGTCGCCGTCCCTTTCGAGCGTGCTCATCGCTTGTCCCCTTCCACCGCCAGGGTTCCCGCCGCGCGTTCCAAATCCGCCTGGCTCGAGGCCAGTTCCGCGAGCGCTCGCACGCGTTCGATGCGCACCTGCAGGTACGACCGGAGCGCGTCGAGCAGCCCGACGGCGTCGCCGTGGCCGGTTGCGTAGGCCGCCTGCGTGGCCTCCAGGCTCCGCTTTGCCTGCGCGAGCAGGTCTTGATCGATGATCGTGAACGACTGCCGCGCCGACTCGAGGCGGGCCGCCGCGTCCCGCAGCTCGTATCGGACTGCGTTCCGCGTGGACTCGAGCGCGTGCTGCTCCGCCTGCACCGTCTGCTCGCCTTCGCGCACCTCGTCGCGCCGCCGTCCCGACAGCCAGGGCAGATTGATCCCGACCATCGCTCCATACGCGTGGTGGGTCTCGACGCCCATGGGCATGTACCAATAGTCGAGGCCGACCATGACATTGGGGAACTGAGCCGAACGTCGCGTCCCTTCGAGCAGCGCTTCGCTCCGCCGGACGGCACGCGCGGCGGCGCCGAGCTCCGGTCGATTGGCGTCGAGGTTCCGTTCCAGGGCGGTGATGTCCTTTGTGGGGATCACCGTGAGATCCTCGGGAGGACCGAGCGGCGCTTCAGTAGGTGGCGAAGGTCCGCCTGACCTGCGCCCCGACCTCTTGCCGGCGCGCGCGCGCGGCGTCTTGGGCGCTGCCGGCATCCTCCGCGGCGGCGCGCCCGCGGGCGTCGAGCGATCCCCACGCTGGGAAGGTCTGGCGCAGGCCGACCATCAGCGTGTCAGCGCGATCGAGGGCGTAGGGACGCGACAGCGGGACGCCCCACTGCTCGTACTTGGCCTCGAGATCCGGCAGGCGTGAGGCCGCATGGCTGCGGGCCTCCGCCGCCCGGGCGCGTGCCTTGTTCTCGGCGACGTCGCGGTTTTGGTCGAGCGCGACGCGGAGGATGGTCTCGAGCCGGGCGCTCCTCGCCAGCTCGGCGTCGTCGCCGGACGCCGCGCGGGCATCCAGGGTGGTCATTAGAGTGAGGGACGCGACTGCGATCGATCGAAGGGATGTCATGGAAGCGCTCCTGAAACTGGATCGTTGAGGTGGCGGACACACGAATGCCGAAGGCCGACTCACGCGCACGGCGCGCAGGTCAGCGTTGGTCGCGGTCCGGGCTCAGATCAGGAACGCGTGCTTGACGAGGACGATCGGTGGACCTTCACGCGCAGGACCATATCTCTGCGAGGCCCAATCGAAACGAAAGGCGGGGGCGAAGCTGACGGCGACCGGAAGCACCACGGGCGCGATCGCGGTCGTCGCGACCAAATCGCGGCCGGCGGCGCGCGCAGCGTCCACGACCGGCCGCTGGCTTTGCGTCATCTCTCGGTCACAGCAATCCTGTGCCTTGACGACCGGTCCGGAGTCTTGGGGCTCACTCTTGTGCGGACAGCAGCACGCGGAGCGCAGCATGCCGTCGATCCGGCAGCGCAGGAGGCTTTCTCCCGGGAGATAAACGAGCAGCAGGAGCACCGGTGCGAGCGCCACCGCCTTCTGCCATAGGGAGAATCGCCGGGACATCGCGCCTGTTAGAGAGTCCGCCATCGGTGGGTACCTGTCAAATCGCGGGAAATCGCCTGGTACTCCTGGTACTAGAGAGGCCCGGCCCCAATGCGATCGGGACCGGGCCCCTGGGTTCCTTACGCTATCGGCTGCACGCCAGCATCACGGCCGGCTTGGTCGCCGCGCAAGCCGGGGACGGCTGCTGGGCCGTAGGTGCGGCCGTCACAGTCGGGGCCTCGTACTTCCGCTGTTGCGCCTCGGCCCACTGCACGAGGCCGCCCTTGTATGCCGCCCCGCCCATCGCGCGATAGCGCGCCGCGAGCTCGGCATAGTGCTGGGCCTCGGGCGACTGCACCGGCGTTGCGACGGCCGGCGCGGTCAGTTGCTCCGCCAGGGCGGAGTACTTAGCCGCGTCCGCCTCCGCCCGCTGCACGAGGCCGGCCTTGTAGCCGACCCCGCCGAGCGCGCGGTAGTGGTCCGCCTGTTCGCGGTAGTGCTGCGCCATCGCTTGCGCTTCCGGCACCGTGGTGGGTTCCGCGGCCAGCACCGCTGTTGCGGGTAAGCCGACGAGCAGCGCACCCAATACGAGAACGGTCAAACGCGGGATCGATTGGTTCTTGGTAGACATGACACACGTATCCTTCCTGAATCAGATGAACAGTCCCGTGAGCCTTTCGGCCGAGGGCGCCACCGGACGACGCGCGCCTCGGTCCGCCGTGCCAAACGAGCGAACGGCGGAGGCTCAGACCAGGAAGGACTGCTTCACGAGAAGGATCGGGACGGCTGGAGGAGGCGGATGGGCGAACCGGATCGCCGGCCACCCTCGTACGCTTGGAACGAACGAACCGACGGTCGGTAACGTCGCCGGTGCGAGAGCAACCTTCGCGTTGCCTTGCGCCGCCACGCGCGGCGCGGCGGTGGCGGGCACGGTCCGTGCGTCCACCCGGGCGACGCGGCAGCAGCATGCCGCCGAAACGGACGCTGCGTCGCGGGCGCTCGCCGCGGCGCCGTGTCCGCCCGGGCAACAGCATTCGGGCCGCGCGACGAGATCGCCTTCGCAGACGAAGCTCAGCGCGCTCGACGCAAAGGCGGGGCCGGCCAGCAGCGACAGCGTCGCCACCACGAGCCAAAGCCTGCGCAAACCGCTGAACCTCATGCTCTCCTTACGAATGTGGCCGCCCGGCGGTTACGCCGCAAGCCCATCGAAGCGAAAACAAGCTGTGCCGTGGCGCTCATCGCGGAATCCTTGGTTTTCACATGAGAGACGCAGCCAGGGCCTACGCCTTACACCCCAAAAATGACGAAGTATGCCGCCGCGGCTACCTCCACCCGGGCGACGGGCGGCCGGGATGCGCACCTCGACGCGAGCGACCAATGCCGGGTCTCGTGCCAAGATTGGCGGCGATGACCGCGCCCCAAGCTCGCGATCAAGTGCTCGCGGAGAATCACCGGAAGTTCCTCGAGTTCCTACGTCCACGCGTCGAGAGCGATGCCGTCGCCGAGGACATCCTCCAAGACGCCTACGCCAAGTGCATAGACAAGGTCGATGACATCCGCAACGAGGACAGCGTCCTCGCCTGGTTCTATCGCGTCCTCCGGAACGCGGTTGTGGACCACTACCGGCTGGCGGGGGCCGAACGGAACGTCCGAACGGCACTGGAGAACGAGCCGGAGGAAAGCTTCGAGCCCGAGCTCCGCGCGAACGTCTGCACCTGCGTGAGCGCCGTTTTACCTGGGCTCAAGCCGGAGTACGCCGACATCGTGAAGGCCGTAGAATTGGGCGAGCGATCCATCGCCGACGTGGCGAGGGAGAGCGGCCTCACCACCAACAACGCGACCGTGCGCCTGCACCGCGCGCGGGCGGCGTTGAGGCGGCGATTGGTCGAGGTCTGTGGCTCATGCACCGAGCATGGTTGCCTGGACTGCACCTGCCGGCACGCGCCCCAACCGTAACAGCCGCCGTCAAGCGCCCTGGTCGGCCGGCTGTGACGGACGAGGAACATTGTCAGCGCGACGAACCGCGCAGCCCGCTGATATTCGAGAATATCGGTGCTCTCGGCTTGCGGACGAGTGTCCGCGTGGTTTTGGGGGACGAGCTGACCGGACCGCCGCCGCCGGCTAGCCTGAGACCGGGCGTAGGCTGGCGTGACCGCCCGATCACCGTCCAGAGTGGCGATCGTTGCCCCCGTACCTAGGTACAGGGTTCATCATCTGGGTCATGAGGACGGGCGAGCTTGCGGCTGACGCCGGCGTGAACATCCAGACCGTTCGCTTCTACGAGAGGCGAGGCATCCTGCCGAAGCCTCGCCGGACGGCTGCGGGGTATCGCGTGTATTCGGCCGACGCGGTCCGGCTGATCCGGTTCATCAAGCGCGCACAGGACCTCGGCTTCACCCTTGGCGAGGTCGAGGAGCTCCTCCAGCTCCGCAACGACCGGCGCGCGAGCTGCGCCCAGGTGAAGTCCGCCGGTCAGGCCAAGATGGCCGCTGTGGACGCGAAGATCGCCAGCCTCAAGGCGATGAAGCGGGCGCTGGCGGTCCTCCTGGCCAGCTGCGAGCGCAATGACCGCGATCGCGAGTGCCCCATCCTGGAAGCGCTAGAGGCTCCGGACGAGAGATCGCGGCGGCCGAGGTCTTGACCCTGTACCTACTACAGGCTGCAGGCTTGCGAGCACGATGTTGGTCCAGCTGCTGTATTTCCCGGACTGTCCGAACGTCGACGCGGCTCGAAGAACGCTGCACCAGGCGCTGAGGAAACTCGAGGATGCGCCGCTCGCTGCCGAGCTCGACCTGACTTCCCCCGATACTCCGCCTCACCTGCGCTTGTGGGGCTCGCCCACCATCCTGATCAACGGCGTCGACGTGGCGGGAGGCGACGCTTCCGGATCATGCTGTCGTCTCTATCCGGGCTCCGAAGACCGGGGCGTGCCGCCACTCGCGATCATCGAGGCGGCTCTCCACCGTGCGCTGTGACCGCGATGGCTATCAAGCTCGAGGCGACGGCGCCGGTGCTCGTATCTGTCGACGTCGGCGCGACCGCGAAGTGGTACGAAGAGGTCCTCGGCTTCGAGGCCGCGCTGTTTCCTGACCAGGCGCCATTCGCGTTCGCAATTCTCTGTCGAGACGGCGTCGAGATCATGATCAGGCGCTGCGGCCCCTTAGGTTTGCTGCGCACCGACGGAGACTGGAACGTGTACATCCGTATGACCGGCGTCCACGCGCTGTACGACAAGCTCCACGACCGCGTCCCGATCGTCGAGCCGCTGCACACCAAGAACTACGGGTGCATCGAGTTCGCCATCGAGGACCCGAACGGATTCCGCCTCGTGTTCAGCGAGAAGGCTCCGCCTTCCTGAAGGGCGCAGTCTCGACATCTCCGCTGGCTGAGGCCTTCGCCCCCCTACCCGTCCGCGTGGGCGGTCCCGACGACAAGGTCCTCGGAGCGCGGCTTGCGGGTCTCGTTCATGCGAATGGCCACCGCTGTGCCGGATAGGAACGTGAGCGCCGCAACGAGGACGATTGCCGAGCGAAGGCCTAGTGCATCCGCGGCGGCGCCGGCCAGCAGCGCTCCGACCGCATAGCCCAGATCTCGCCAGAGTCGATAGACTCCGACCGCTGACGCCCGCCAAGACGGATGGGCGACGTCGCCGACGCCGGCGAGCAAGGTCGGGTAAACCATCGCGGTGCCTAGCCCGAGCAGGACCGAGCCGAAGGCGAATCCGGCGAGGCGGTTCGAAGCGGCGATGGCGACGATACCGAACGCCTGGACCCACATGCCGGACGCGATCAGCCACTTGCGGCCGAGCCGATCCGAGAGCGCGCCTGTCACGAGCTGGCTGACTCCCCAGACCGCGGGGTAGAGCGCCGCGAGCCAACCGATCTGATTCAGCGCGAGACCCGCCGACGCGTAGAACAGAGGAAATAGCCCCCACGCCATCCCGTCGTTGAGGTTGTTGACCAGGCCGGCTTGGCTGATGGAGGAGAGATTCCGATCGGTGAAGGAGGTGCGAGTGAAGACGACGCGGTGCGAGACATGGTTCTGCTCGCGGGAGCCGCCGTTCCCGGCCTCGTGCTCGGCGTGTCGGCGCGTCTCTCGTACCAGTAGCGTAGACAGGAGGAGACCGGCGGCGACGAAGCCGACGCCCATGTAAAAGGGCGCCGGCCGCAGGCCGTATTCGACCGCCACGTAGCCGGTCGCCCAGGCGGCCACCGCGACAGCCAGGTAGCCGGCAAACTCGTTGAGCCCCATCGCCAACCCGCGCCGCTCGGGGCCGGCGAGATCGATCTTCATGATCACTGTCGTCGACCAGGTGAGGCCCTGGCTGGCACCCAAGAAGACGTTCGCCACCAGGACCCACGTCCAGGACGGCGCCCACATGAGCAGGGACGGGACCGGCGCCGCGATCAGCCACCCGCCGATCAGGGCGGGCTTTCGTCCAAAACGATCGGAGAACCGGCCCGCGAAATAGTTCGTGCCGGCCTTCACGACACCGAACGCGACGATGAAGGACAGAATCGCCGAACGGGCCGCGAGGTGGAACTCTTGCTCGGCCAGGGCGGGGAGGATGGTCCGCTCGAGTCCGACCATCGCGCCGACGAAGGCGTTTACCACCACCAGCAGGACGAACTGGGCCAGGTTTGCGCGAAGACCGAGGCGAGGCGCGGCCGCGCTGCCGCTCGCCTCGCGGGCGGTCACCCGCGTCCTTCGTTGAAGCGCATGATGGAGGTCATGTCCTCCGGCAGCTTCAGCGCGCTCTTCGAAAGCTCCTGCACGAACGGCTCTCGGCCGAGAGCGAGCGCCGCGTTCCAGGTCCTCTCGAACGCGATCGTGGAGCTGGGCTTCCCGCTCAGGCCGGCACCGCAGGCCGACCCCGCGAAGTGCGCGGGGAAGATCTCGACGGTGTCGGGGAGAGAGAGCAGCTTTTCGTGAACGCTGCTCCAGAGCTTCGCGGCCTGAAGCTCCGCATTGCCCGGCAGGTCCGGTCGTCCCACCGCGCCCACGAACAACGTGTCGCCCGTGCACACGAACCAGGGGTCGGGACCGCGCCGGAGATCCCGCACCACGAGACAGATGCTCTCCGGCGTGTGGCCCGGCGTGTGGAGAACATCGACCAGCGTGTTGCCAAGCTCGATGCGCTGGCCGTCGTCCACCGGCTCGAACGGGAACGCGACGTCTGCCGTCCTGTGCAGGCAGTAGCGGGCGCCAGTTCGACGGGCAATATCCCGCGCGCCGGATCGATGATCGACGTGCAGGTGGGTGTCGAAGACGTGGGTGACCTTCATCCCCTTGGCTTCGGCAAAGGCGAGGTATGCGTCCACGTCCCTCTCCTGGGGGTCGATGACCGCGCACTTTCCGAGGGTGCCGCAGCCGAAGACATACGCGGCGCAACCGGTGTCGAAATAATAAAAAGGTCTGAAGATCATCCCGCGCCTCTCGCGGTCGCCGTCACCGGCGATGGCGCAGATCGAGCGCCGGCGCGATCGACGAAGGCGTACAGGCCGAGGCCAATCAGCTTCACGCCCACGAAGATGAGCAAGGCCGCTCCGAGACCGAGGAGAGCGCCACCCAGGAGGGCGACGCCGATGGCGGATGCTTCCATGTTCATCTCCGTGCCGCTGTCTTCTTGATGCGCTCGACGGGTCGTACAATTGGCCGCCCTTGGGCGCGCCACTCCGGGAACCCCGCTTCCAGCCGGCGCGCTTTTCGGTTGTTCGCGCGCAGCGTCTTCACGGCCTCGTCCGCGAATACGCAGTAGGGCCCGCGGCAGTAGGCGACGACCTCCTTGGTACGCGGCAGCTCCTTCAAGCGCCGCTCGAGCTCGTCGGAAGGGATGGAGAGCGCGCCGGCGATGTGGCCGGCGTCGTATTCGGGCTGCGGGCGGACGTCGACGAGGACGACGCTGCCGGCGCGAACCCGTGCTGCCAGCTCGTCGAACCCGATCGACTCGAGCGACTCGCGCTCCCCGAGGTAGGCCTTCACCAGGCGATCGATCTCGGCCAGACGGCGCTCCGCGACACCGCGCATGGCCTGGAGGAGATCGGCGACCCCTTCGTCGGCCAGGCTGTACTCGACGTAGAGTCCGTCCTTCCGCGTGTCCACGAGGCGCGCCTCTTTGAGCACCTGAAGGTGCGCCGAGGCGTTCCCCATCGACAGCTCCAGCTCGTTCGCGAGCGACTCGACCGTGCGAGGCGCCTGCGCGAGCAGATCGAGGATCTCGATGCGGTGCGGGCTCGACAGCGCCTTCCCGATCCGGGCGAACTGGCCGTAGAGGTCAGTCTTGAACGCGCGGCTTCCCATCGTCCATCAGGCCTTTCGGGCGAGGAGCGAGACGCTCCTGACGCCGTACTTCTTTACCGCGCCCTGCGCGCGATCGGAGATGAACCCATACGAGCTGTTCTCGATCTGGCTGGCCAGAATCAGGCCCGCGCCCTCAATCTCTCGCCGGTAGGCATCGACCTGCAGCGCGCCGCCGATGCAGGCCGCCCACAGCGTAGCGTTGCATACGACGGTCTCCGGGAGCGGTGTCTCGGTGACGATGTCCGCGATGGCCAGGCGGCCGCCCGGCTTCAGCACGCGCGCCGCCTCCCGGAAGACGCGACCCTTGTCCGCCGACAGGTTGATGACGCCGTTGCTGATCACGCAGTCGGCGGCGCCGGATTCGACCGGGACCTCCTCGATGTAGCCTTTTCGGTAGTCGACTCGACTGAAGCCGTCTCGATCGCGCAGCCCCTCGGCCTTGCGTCGCTGGGCATCCGTCATGTCTATGCCGATCACCTTGCCCGTGGTGCCGACGTACAGGGCGGCGAGGAAGGTGTCCATGCCCGACCCGCTGCCCAGGTCCACGACGCACTCCCCCGGCTTCAGGCCGGCGAGATTGAAGAAGTAGCCGACGCCTGCAAAGGACTCGATCGCCTCCGCTGGTACCCGGTCGAGATCCGCGGCCGGGTAGCCGAGGCGCTCCGCCAGCGCCCTGCCCATCTCGAAATGGAACTCCCCCTTGGGGTTCTCCGCGACCTCGCGGTACATGTCCTGCACCTTCGTCTCGAGATCCTTCACGTCGACGGTGGCGGTCATGATGTCTTCGCTCCCGGTTAGAAGGAAAGAGTGGCGGCCCCGGCCTTGATGAGCTCGTGCATCGGGCTCGCGCCCGTGATGATCGTGCCTTCGATCAGATCCTCCTGCGTGTAGCTCCGTGATTTCACGCAGGGCGTACAGGCCCAGAGCGTGCCACCGCGGCCGAGGAAGTCCTTCACCAGCCCGGCCAGCGGCTCGAGCGGGTGAACATGCGTCGTGTCGATCGCCCGCTTGCGGGCCAGATCGACCCCGGCGCTGGTCAGAAACACCGACACCTTGAGCCCGGCGGTCATCCCGCCGTTCGCGATGGTGAAGGCGACCGATGACAGCTCGTGATCGATTCCGTGCGTGACGAGGACGACCAGGTTGCGTTGGGCTTCAGGCATGGCGCAGGACCTCCGTGGATGGCGTTGAGCGGCTGAACTAGTATTCAAATGACTAATAGAATACTCGACCAGTGTCAAGCCCCTTCTGATCTCGCGGCCGGGGGGCTCAGACGACGCGCGCTTGAGCCACCCAGAGCCCTGGGTCCGGGCCGGCGGAGAGGGACGGGACGAGCCCGGCGGCGCGCAACAGGTCCGCCACTTCGTCGGCAGAGCGCAGGTGATAGATCTCCGCGGGCACCGCCGCCTCGACCTTGGGTGTGCGCTCTCGGAAACCTCCCGACAGGCTGCAGCGCGCCTGCCTGCACGCCCTCGTCTGCCCGAGCCGAGGTGGGATCTGATGGCCGCTACGCATGACGCACACCGGATTGACCTCGGGACGCAGGATTGAACCGGCCCCTTAGGCGGCGCGCGTAAATTATCTATACGAGTGCAAGCAACTGTGATCTTCTGCGTGTGTGAAGCGAGACGAGGATATGGAGGCCGCCATCGTGGCGAAGTTTGCGGTTGTAGCCCCCGTGCTCAACGAGCGTGC